>ERZ780034.556-NODE-556-length-14021-cov-2.06036_pt1 | contig 14021 bp, 9 predicted proteins | sample MGYA00511855_ERZ780034 | MGnify/ENA primary metagenome ERZ780034 (study PRJEB29588, sample SAMEA2148024) | human gut metagenome | biome: human gut; feature: human-associated habitat; material: faeces | place: Denmark | collected 2008/2010 ...
TGTTTCCTATTCCGGGGCATCTTGCGCGGTTGTCATCATCGCCAGCCGCATTGAAATCCTTGTTCAGCAGATGCGAATCTACCATCTGCTTGATCGTCTCTATTGCCAGATATGGATTGACTGCACATGCACCATATCCAAGAAGTGTTGCAAAGTGGTGTACATTTCTTGGATCAGCACTCTCAAGGATGATCGCAACCGCTGTTCTCTTCTTGGTTCTTACCAGGTGCTTCTGCATAGCTGATACTGCAAGGAGTGATGGTATTGCAACATGGTTCTCATCCACACCTCTGTCTGAGAGGATGAGGATATTTACACCGTCCCTGTAGAGCTTGTCGGCCTCGATAAACAGTCTGTCGAGAGCCTTCTCCATGGATGTGTTCTTATAATAAAGAATCGGAAGTGTCGCAACCTTAAGTCCCGGTACATTCATATTCTTGATCTTCAAAAGATCCGTATTTGTCAGTATTGGATGGTTGATCTTCAGCACATGACAGTTCTCCGGCTTCTCCTCGAGGATGTTTCCGTCCTTTCCGAGATATACCGATGTGGATGTAACAACTTCCTCTCTGATCGCATCGATAGGTGGGTTTGTAACCTGTGCAAATAACTGCTTGAAGAAGTTGAACAGTGGCTTGTGGCTGTTCGAGAGAACTGCAAGTGGTGTATCAGTCCCCATGGCACTGATTGCCTCTGCACCTTTCTCTGCCATAGGATATATGGTATTCTTGAAATCCTCGTAGGTATATCCAAATGCCTTCTGAAGTCTTGCTCTCTCCTCGTCTGTATACTCCTGAACTCTGATATTTGGAATCTTCAGATCAGCGAGATGTACAAGATTGCTGTCTACCCACTCTCCGTAAGGCTTTGCCAGCGCGTATTTCTCCTTGATCTCCTCATCAGATATAAGACGTCCATTCACTGTGTCGACAAGAAGCATCTTGCCAGGTCTGAGTCGGTCTTTCTTTACGATCTTGGATGGATCTACGTCCAGAACTCCGACCTCTGATGAAAGTACAAGGTAATCATCATCTGTGATATAGTATCTCGATGGTCTCAGTCCGTTTCTGTCAAGAACTGCTCCCATGAGCTCACCGTCTGTGAATAATATAGAAGCAGGACCATCCCAAGGCTCCATCATGGTTGCATAGTACTGATAGAAATCCTTCTTCTCCTGACTCATGGCTCTGTCGTTCTCCCATGGTTCAGGGATCGTGATCATGACAGCCATAGGAAGCGGTATTCCGTTGAGCACGAGGAACTCAAGACAATTGTCAAGTCTTGCTGAATCCGATCCATCCGGATCAAGAACAGGCATAACCTTGTACATCTCATCCTGCATGATGGTCGACTCCATAGTCTCCTCACGGGCGATCATCTTGTCCTCATTTCCTCTTATTGTATTGATCTCACCATTGTGGCACAGATATCTGTATGGATGAGCTCTGAGCCATGATGGTGTTGTATTCGTTGAAAATCTTGAATGAACAAGTCCTATAGCTGACTCATAGTCTGGATCCTGAAGGTCGTTGTAGAACTTTCTGAGTTCACCGACAAGGAACATTCCTTTATATACTATAGTCTTGCTGGAAAGTGATGGAACATACGTATCATCATTGCTCTCCTCAAATATTCGTCTGACGAAGTAGAGCTTTCTGTCGAAGTCCATACCGGCCTTCACTGTCTCAGGTCTTCTGATGAATGCCTGCATGATGCATGGCATGACATCTATTGCCTTCTTGCCAAGGATTCCAGGTGTTGTAGGAACCTCTCTCCAGCAAATGAACTCCAGTCCTTCCTTCTCCACTATGACCTCAAACATTTTCATAGCCTGCTTGCGCGCCAGCTCCTTCTGTGGAAAGAAGAACATTCCTATTCCATAATCGCCTTCCTTTCCAAGGTCATATCCAAGCTCTGCTAAAGCCTTGGTGAAGAACTTATGTGATATCTGAAGGAGTATACCTACACCGTCTCCGGTCTTGCCCTCTGCGTCCTTTCCTGCTCTGTGCTCAAGATTCTCAACAATCTTGAGTGCATTGTTCACTGTGTCATGTGTCTTTATACCCTTGATATTGACAACGGCACCGATACCACAGTTATCGTGCTCAAAGCTTGGGTCGTATAATCCGGTATTCTCCGCTCTCTTATTCTCAATCATGTCCTGTTCCGTCCTTTCCATGTTTTTGTCATTCACAACGATATTTTGATTTTAACTTTTGTTTCTCAAGTAAATATTGTTATTTTTGTATTTTTCTCAAGTCGTTTATCGTTTTTGATATATTACTACCATTTACACTGTTTGTAAACAACTTTTTTCAATAAATTATCTGACAGTTTTCGATTAAAAAACAATGCTCTGTAATGTATATACAATTCTTTATGTTGTAGCCTTTCTTTAAGCATCGGATGTCTCATATCTCAATGTCTCCGATGCATAAAAAAGGAAGCCCCATATCTGAAGCTTCCTTGCTTAATTATTATGTTTAGTTTTTTATTCCTCGACGATCATTCCCTTTGGAGGAGTTGTTATCGTCCTAAGATCTCCATCCTCGTCGCTTCCATCTGATATTCCATCACCCGGAGCCTCCGTCGTCACCTTGACCTTCTGTGACTTAACACCTGATATGCTCTCTATATTGCTGCTTATCTGCTTTACTGTGCCTGATATGACGTATTTGTCAGCACCATACAGATATTCATGTAATGCCTCCACATTGGATGCCATATCAGCAGCCACAAGGCAGTTACCCTTGTCCGAGAGTTCCTTTGCCTCATATGCAAATGGGAATCCTGCGGTATCTACAACCTTATATCCAGCCACACTCTTGACAAGAGCATGTATATCGTCCTTGTTAAGACTTGTTGATATACATTTAAATGAAACATCAACAAATGAATCAAGTGAACCTGTGTCTGCGCTGAGCAGCTTGTCTATAACCTTCATGAGGACTATTCTCTGTCTCTCGGTTCTTGTTATATCTCCCTGGCCAGTGGATCGTATTCTTGAATATGCAACTGCCTGCTGTCCATCAAGAGTATACTCTCCTGCCTCAGTTATTCCTGATGAATATTTGCCTGACAGGCTTATCTGCTCTGCAAGGTTCTTATTGAAGTTGTTCACCTCTTCATCAATGACCTTGACATCAACGCCTCCAACAGCATCGATTATACTTGCCATTGCACTGAAATCAACTGCCACATAATCTGTGATATTCAGGTCGAGATTGGTATTCAGTGTGTTGATGGCTGTAACCGCACCGCCGAGCTGGGATGCGTAATTCACCTTCTGTGTGGTATCCATGGAACCGCTTGCTATCTCCATCAGAGTATCTCTGTATACAGATACAAGCTTGATCTCCTTGGTGCTCTCATTGATGCTCACTATCATTATACTGTCACTGTTAGTTCCTGAATTCATATTCGAATCTCTGGAATCCACTCCGTAGAGTGCAATGGCACGATATCCCTTGGTCGCATCCTTGACACCGTCATTGACAAGTATCTGATCTGCACTTATCTCATTGATATCCATCTCATTGTACTTCATTCTGGCATAATTCTTGACATATATTATACATATGAGTATAAACAGTGCAAGCAGGACAAAGAACGCTATCGCCCACACTCTTGTACTGATGTTAAGCTTCTTTCTCTCCGGATTGACAACCTTTGGATCAGCCTCATCGAGAAGGTTCTCCCTGAAGAACTTTTCGCTGTCTGACTCCTCGTCCTCCTCAGGCTCTTCCTCATCATCCTCAAGCTCCACTTCATCGAAGCCCAATGCTTTGCCTATGTCTCCAAGTCCCAGATCAGCCGTATCTGATTCCGAATAACTGAGCTTATCCTCATCAATATCCTTCTCCATACGCTCAAGCTCATCCATGTCCAGCATGTCATCTGTTCTTCGGGATGATACTGTCGAAGCCTCTTCCACAGGCTCTGCCTCTGCAGCTTCCTCGACCTCATCGTCAAGGACAGGCTCCGTATTCTTCTCCAGAATATCTGCCGGCTCAGTCTTCTGTTCATGCTCTTCTACTGGCTGTGTGGCAGTTTTTACAACTTCCGCATCACTCTCCTGCGGCTCAGTGATCTTGTTATCTTCCTCAACAGGCTCTTCCTTTTTCTCAGCTTCTTTCATCTGCTGGCGGCGCTCAAGCTCCTGCTGAACCTTAAGCTTTCTTGCCTCTTCGCGGGCATTCTGCTCTCTCTCGAGCTCCAGCCTCTCAACCTCAGCCTTTGCCTTTGCAACATTTCTCTGGGTTCGTTCCCACGCCTCACGTCTAAGCTCCTCATGTCTTGTCTGCACATCTGTCTCAATATTGTCAACTTCTCTGAGCAGATTGTCCACAGATGAGCTTCCTGTGCTCTGTATACTCCTGCGTGGTCTCTGGGCAGCTTTTGAAGGTCTCTGCACGGTACTCTGATTGCTCTGTGTCCTCGGTACAGTGCCCTGTGTCCTCTTCACCGGACCTCTGTCCACAGCTCTGTCTGCTACAGGCTGTCCGGTCTGTCTCTGCTTTGCCCGGGCCTCACTCTTCACTCTTCTTGCCCTGCTGTCCTCGTGATAATACTCGTCATAATTCTCTTCCGGCTTCACAGGTCTGGAAATATTCTTCTGAGTCTTCTTCTCCGGCTTCTTTTCCGGTCTCTTATCAGCCTTTCTCTCCGGCTCAGGATCACGCCTTTTTTCTTTCTTCTTTTTATCCCCGAACAACAATGATCCTATCAATCCACCATCATCAAGATAATCATCATCGTCATCCAACCAATCCATGTCCTCATCGTACCTGGATCTCATTCCATTTTTCTTCTTATTATCCATTGGAACTCCTTTTTCAAATATCTAAAAATGTCGTTACCTCGATTTATAATACATTATATTTTTTCCTTTTACAACATGTATTATATCTTAATTAGTATAAACACCTTCATATTAACACTATTTTATTTGACACATGATGTATAAAAAAGTATACTCGTATTAATAATGTCTAAATATCAATGCTTATTTTTTAAGGAGCAGGAAATGGATACTAACAATATTACTTTGTCGGTGGTTATGCCCGCCTACAATGAAGAACAGCACATCAAAGATAATCTTCTTGAGCCGTTTTCTTCATCATTATGAGATAATCGCTGTGAATGACGGCAGCAAGGACTCCACAGGCAAACTTATTGCCGAGGCAGCCGAAATGGATTCTCATATTGTAGATGCAGGATATGATGTCAATCAGGGAAAGGGACATGCTATCACAACCGGAATTACCAAAGCTTCCGGCAAATATATAGCATTCCTTGATTCTGACCTTGAACTGAGTCCATCTCTTCTCAAGCCATTTATGAAGCAGATGAGGGACACCGGTTCTGACATAGTCATAGGATCAAAGCTTCACCCTGAATCCAAGCTTGATTATCCTCCTATTAGAAGAGTCATGAGCTACAGCTATTATATTATGCTCAAAATGCTGTTTCATCTTGGTATCCATGACACCCAGACCGGTATAAAGCTTTTTAAAGCAGAAGTCATAAAGCCGATTGCCGAGAACCTTTCCATATCGGGCTATGCTTTTGATATTGAAATCCTTGTGGCTGCACACAGACAGGGATATTCGATATCCGAAGCTCCTATCGTCCTGAATTACAGCAGGGACGATGCAGCAGATGGAAGAAGGATCAAGATCAAGGACATTTGGAAGGTATTCACAGACACTATTGAGATCAAGAAGAAATATCATTAATTTAGGGATTATACACGGATAGAGAAAATAAATACAAACTACACATTTATTAAGGAGATTTTTATGAATTACGAAAACGCTTACAAGCTTCTCGAAGAAAAAGGACAGCTACACTTATTAAAGTATTATGATACTCTCAGCGAGGCTGAACAGGCAGCACTCATGAACCAGATCAGTGAAATTGATTTCTCACTTATCGATATGATCGGACACAATTCATCAGGAAGTGATTCTGATATCGCTCCCGTTGCAGCTCTCCAGATGGACAGCATTGCAGAAAAGTATGATATATACAAGAACGCAGGCCTTGAAGCCATCAAAGCTGGCGATCTGGCACTGGTCCTCCTGGCAGGTGGTCAGGGCACCCGTCTTGGATTCTCCGGTCCTAAGGGAACCTTCAACGTCGGTGTCACCAAGGATATGTTTATATTCCAGCTTCTCATCGAGCACACCCTCGATATTGTGAAGATGGCAGATACCTGGATCCATTTCTTCATCATGACCAATGAGAAGAACCACGATGACACAACATCATTCTTCAAAGAGCATGACTACTTCGGTTACAATCCTGAATATGTTCATTTCTTTAAACAGGAAATGGTTCCTTCAGTGGACTTCAACGGCAAGATATATCTCGAGGAGAAGGGAAAGGTTGCCATGTCTCCTAACGGCAACGGTGGATGGTTCTCATCCCTCTGCAAGGCAGGCCACCTCGACAAGCTCACGAAATACGGAATCAAGTATATAAATGTATTCTCAGTTGACAATGTACTTCAGAGAATTGCAGACCCAGTATTCCTCGGAGCAGTTCTCACAGAGGGCTTCCTCTCCGGCGGAAAGGTTGTCAAAAAAGCATCCCCTGACGAGAAGGTTGGCGTCCTGTGTACTAACCACGGAAAGCCATATATCGTCGAGTATTATGAACTCACAGATGCCATGCGTGATGAGCGCGATGCCAACGGCGATTACGCTTACAACTATGGAGTTACATTAAACTATATCTTCCCGGTTGACAGACTGATGAAGATCATGAATGAAAGTATGCCTCTCCACATCAAGAAGGCTATCCCTTATGTCGGTGAGGATGGAGAGATCGTCAAGCCATCAGAGCCAAACGGCTACAAATTTGAGACACTGGCCCTCGATATGATCGCTTATATGGGAACATGTCTTCCATTTGAGGTCGACAGAGAGAAGGAATTTGCTCCTATAAAGAATGCTACAGGAAATGATTCTATAGACTCAGCCAGAGAGCTCCTCAAAAAGAACGGCTACACACTTTAATCCATGAATATATAACAAAATAACAGGTCGATGGTATATGCCATCGACCTGTTATTTTTATTCTGCCTCATTCTTCTGCTGTTTTTCTTTTTCTCTTCGGAATATCTCATCTATCGCTTCCCTGACAAGCTCTGACATAGATACCTGTCGCACCGCCGCACATTCACTGAGTATCTGTATCTATCCTAAGTCTCAGGATCGTATCTTTTCTCTTTTCCGTCGGCCTTCCCGGGCCTCTCTTCTTATTGCCATCCGTCATTTCTTTTCTCCGCCATATAATTTATTCCTATCAGAACAGATATTTTACAACACCATTTACCGCATAACACATGAAGTAAAAGCAGCTTCTTATAACTCCATATCCAACTTTTCTGTATACGGCAAATGTCTTTTTTGCAGACGACAGTTTTGAACCAGACTTACTGTTTCTCATCTGCCTGTATAATAGCAACGGCTCATTTATCGCAACCGAGCTTCCGTATTCCTTCAGTATCTGCAACCAGCAAATATAATCCTCATGGATATCGTCGTTGCCCATCGGATATCTGAGTGCAACCTGTCTGTCCATCACAACCGATGAACAATTGATCACATTTCCTCTGAGTAGCATCTTATAGGTGACCTTTTCAGGAACTCCGATCACTTTTCCCGTTCTGGATCCGTCTTCGTTCACAAGCTCCCTGGCCGTAGAACACAGAACCGCACCTGTCTGCTCCATAAGCTTCAACTGTTTAGCCAGTTTATCAGGCTGCCACTGATCATCCGAATCTATAAATGCAACGTATCTGCAAGTTGCAGCCGCAACCCCGCGGTTACGCGAAGCTGCAACTCCCATATTTTTTTCATTTCTGATGATATTCACACGGTCATCTTCCGCGTATCCATCAAGTGCTCCTGTCAGATCATCCGTCGAACAGTCATCAACTATTATGACCTCCACAGGAATCCCCTGCTTCATAACTGAATCCACCGCAGAATAAATGGTTCTGCTGCTGTTATACGCCGGAATTATCACCGATACTTTTTCTCCAGTCATCACACACACCTACATCGATATATATCGCTTATTATTTATCTGTTTTCTGCACAGTCTTTCCGAGGTCATAGAATGCATCCTCAGACTCATCAAGCCCTTCCGGCTTCACATTTACAGGTGAAGGTATCTGTACCTTCTCGCCATCCCTGAGTGCCGTGGTCATATTTGATGCGATTCCCTCTGATGTCTCCTTCTGGAACATGATCTTTACCGTCAGGAGCATCAGCTTGAGATCAAGCCATATTGAATACTGCTCATAATAGGTAAGATCCAGCTTAACCTTATCTCTAGGGGTTGTGTTGTATTTGCCGTAAACCTGTGCATATCCCGTAAGTCCGGCCTTCATCTTGAGTCTGTAGTCAAACTCAGGGAATGTCTTTTTATAAAGCTCGGCGATCTCCGGTCTCTCAGGTCTCGGTCCGACAAGTGACATATCACCCTTGAGTACGTTGAAAAGCTGTGGCAGTTCATCAAGATGCAGCTTTCTGAGCCATTTTCCCACAGGGGTTATTCTGTCATCATCCTTCTTTGCAAGCTGCGCTCCACCTGCCTCGGAGTCCATCTTCATACTTCTGAACTTGATGATCTTGAACACCTTGCCATTCAGTGTCAGTCTGTCCTGCTTGTAGAATACCGGTCCTCTGTCATACAGCCATATCGCAAATGCTGATATGAGCATAAATGGTGAAGCTATGACAAGCAGTATAAATCCACATATAACATCCATGATCCTCTTAATGATCATATCGTCACCGGTAAGTCCCTGATTTCGTGATAAGAGGATAGGCGTATCGAACAAATGAATAGGCTCAGCTCCTAATATGATTATGTCGGAAAGCTTTGGCACAACATACGATCTGATGGAGTGTTCAAAACAATACTTCACAAGCTCATTTCTTATATAAGCCTTTGTCTCGCAAATGATTACTCCATCGTACTGGAGTATCTTCTCCTTGATCGCCTGCTCGCCCTCGCTGACATGTATTCTGTCTTCTATTACATACTTGTCCTTACGGGCATTGATCTTGTCTATGAACTCTATCGGAGTCTTATATCCATATACCAGCAGCAGATGCCTTGGCGGATACATCTTCGCATACAAAAATCTACACGCAAATATCCAAATCAATATCACTATCGTTTCAAGCCCGGTTACCTTTAACAATGGTACTGGATTTACATAGTCACGACAGATTATACAGAGCTGCAGGTAACCAACTACATTGGCACACACGAGAGCCAGCAGCTGTGAGTAAACTATATCAAGCAGTCTGAAGAATCCGACTCTGTAACCACCATAAAGCTTGGTGAAAAGTATGATGATTATTCCATACATTCCGATAACTGCCCAGTTTCCTCTTCTCCAGAACGGAAGCGTAAGCGTTACCTCATAGTCCCGGTACCACATGAGTCCAAACAGCACCAGCTCCACAGCGATGAGTACACAGGCCTCACCCACTGTTATGAGACGTTTGTATCTGTCCCTCTTTCTAACTCTTCTGTTTTCTTCCATATTTATAGCATCTCCCTAAGCATCTTGTTGACAGATCCAGGATCTGCTTTACCCTTCATAGCTTTCATAACCTGTCCGACAAGTGCTCCGAGAGCCTTCTCCTTGCCGCCTCTGTAATCATCAACAGCCTTTGGATTGTTATCTATGGCTACCTGACATGCCTCCTTAAGTGCATTGTCATCCTGAACAGTTGCAAGTCCGTTATCCTTGACATACTTCTCAGGATCTATATTATCTGCAAATATCTTTTCGAACACTTCCTTTGCAACACCGCCATTGATAACCCTGTCATCAACAAGCTTGATGAGCTTCGCAAGATTCTCCGCTGAAAACTTCAAGTCTTCCGCATCAACACTGTTCTCCTTCATCAGTCTCATGGTCTCTCCCATGATCCAGTTGGAAACCTTCTTTGCAGGTGCTCCCAGTGCAATCGCGTCCTCAAACAGATCTGCCAGCTTCTTGGAGGCCGTGATGATGTCTATATCATAGTCAGGAATCGCATATTCCTCTTTGTATCTTATCTTCTTCTCGTCTCTGAACTCAGGCTGTGCATCCCTTACCTGCTGGAGCCACTCATCGCTGATGTGGATAGGTACAAGGTCAGGATCAGGGAAATATCTGTAATCCTGTGCATCCTCCTTGGATCTCATAGGATATGAATACTCCTTAGTATCATCCCATCTTCTTGTCTCCTGGACAACATTTTCACCAGACTCGATGAGATCGATCTGTCTCTCTCTCTCATTCTCTATGGCTCTGGCAATGGCCTTGAATGAGTTCAGGTTCTTGGTCTCTGTACGTGTGCCAAACTCCTCTGAGCCAACCTCTCTGATCGAAAGATTGACATCAGCACGCATGGATCCCTCATTCAGCTTACAGTCTGAAGCTCCGAGATACTGTATCGTCTCCCTGAGCTTTTCAAGATATGCTATTACATCCTCCGCAGATCTCATGTCAGGCTCAGATACTATCTCTATAAGAGGCACACCTGAACGGTTGAAATCCACAAGTGAGCTGTCTGTATATGGATCATGGACAAGCTTACCTGCATCCTCCTCCATATGTATCTCATGGATCCTCACATATTTCTTAACTCCGTCAACCTCTATCTCAACCTTACCATCCCTGCATATTGGATAGTAGAGCTGTGATATCTGGTAGTTCTGTGGGTTGTCCGGATAGAAATAGTTCTTTCGGTCAAACTTGCAATTCTGTGTGATAGTGCAGTTTGTTGCAAGACCAACCGCAATCGCTTTATTTACAACCTCTTTGTTAAGTACCGGAAGTGAGCCCGGCATTCCTGTACATACAGGACATGTATGTGTATTAGGAGCTCCTCCAAATGCTGTGCTGCAGCCGCAGAATATCTTTGTCTTGGTCGCAAGCTCTACATGGACCTCAAGTCCGATGACTGTCTCATATGTCTTTGCCATCTCTTACAGCCCCCTTTCTGAAACCTGTGCAGGTCTCTTGTACTCTCTAGTCTGCTCAAATGCATATGCAGCTCTGATAATAGTCTTCTCGTCAAATGCATCTCCAACCATCTGCACACCTATAGGCATTCCATCCTTATCAGTTCCACATGGAAGTGATATTCCCGGAAGTCCTGCAAGATTTACAGGGACTGTGTACACATCTCCCAGATACATCTTGATAGGATCTGAGAGTGACTCTCCCATCTTCAGTGCTGTTGTAGGTGCAACAGGTCCGAGAATGATATCATACTTCTCAAACGCCTTGTCATACGCCTGTTTGATGAGAGCCTTTGCCTTGAGGGCCTTTACATAATATGCATCGTAATAGCCTGAACTCAGCACAAATGAACCGAGCATGATTCTTCTCTTGACCTCAGGGCCAAATCCTTCTGAACGGCTCTTCTTGTACATGTTGTGAAGATCTGTGTACTCTGGTGTTCTGTAACCATATTTTACACCGTCGAATCTCTCAAGGTTAGAACTTGCCTCCGCCGATGCAATGATATAGTAAGCAGGAATAGCATACTCAACCATTCCAAGATCAAACTCCTCAACAATAGCTCCCTTTGCCTTCAAAGTCTCAGCTACTCCATACACGGCTTCCTTTATCTCAGGCTCAAGTCCCTCTGTGAAATAGTCTCTTGGAAGACCGATCTTAAGGCCTTTCACATCATCCACAAGTGCGCTTGTAAAATCATTGTCATCTCTGTTAACTGATGTTGAATCCTTCTTGTCATACTGTGATATGATCTCAAGGATCGTCGCACAGTCCTCTACATTCTTCGCAAGTGGTCCGATCTGGTCAAGTGATGAACCGTATGCTATAAGTCCGTATCTTGACACTCTTCCATAGGTTGGCTTGATTCCGGTAACACCGCAGAATGAAGCCGGCTGTCTGATGGATCCACCGGTATCTGAACCGAGGGCACATGGCACCTCCTCACCGGCAACTGCTGCCGCTGATCCACCTGATGAACCACCTGGAACTCTATTTGTATCCCATGGATTTCTTGTCTCACCAAAATATGATGTCTCGGTTGTACTTCCCATGGCAAACTCATCCATGTTGGTATGTCCTACTATAACCGCTCCTGCTTCCTTGAGCTTCACAACGGCCTCAGCAGTATATGTTGGAACAAAATTTGACAGAATCTTGGATGAACAGCTTGTCTGCACACCCTCCTGGCACATATTGTCCTTTATTGCTATCGGCACTCCTGCAAGAGGACCATTGAGCTCTCCCGCATCTATCTTCTTCTGCACTTCCTCCGCCTGGGCAAGTGCTCCTTCACGATCAACCGTGACAAAACTATTATAATCTTTCTCGCACGCCTCGATGCTGTCAAGACAGGCCTGTGTCGCTTCAACTACGCTCACCTGTCCATCTTTAATAGCTTTTCCCAGCTCTACAGCCGTCATACCCATTAAATTCACTTCAGCCTACCTCCTAGTCAAATGTCTTTGGCACCTTGTAGCAGCCATCCTTCTGCTCTGGCGCATTCTTCAGCATGTTCTCTCTGTCGTCTCCATTTACAACAACGTCCTCACGGAACACATTGTTGTATGGGAATGTATGGCTCATAGCCTCCACACCGTCTGTATTAAGTTCATTCAGTTTGCTGACATAATCAAGCATGTCTGACATATCCTTCTTTGCCTGCTCCTTCTCCTCCGGGGAGAGCTCAAGCTTTGCAAGGATTCCAACATAATCAATTGTTTCATCAGTTATCGTCATGTTCTTGTTCTCCTATCTTTAATGAGCAAAAATAAAGAATGTGCCTTCTTATTATTCTGTGTCAAATAATGTAAACACATTCTCCCGCCATGGTATTTTGTACCACAAAATTCCTCTAAAATATATCACATCCTGGGATATTATGCAAGACTATGGGCATTTTTACCTGTATTACGCAAAACACCGCCATGTAAAACGCTGCATACATGGCGGTGCTGTAACTCTATTTAAATTATATACAGTACTAACTGTATTTTACTAATGTCTCCCTGGCCTGACTATCTCCTGAACACGACCAAGCTGTAGCCCAGCTCTATGTCCTATTTCAATAGAATATGTCTACTTTCTTATTTTTTTATATATTAATATCCCTGTACTTCCCATAAGAGCCAGAATAACCACAACTGCCGTTTCTTTTACAGGCAGCCGATCACCTGTATCTGGATGTCTGCCCGGAGGCGTGTTACGTGTTGTTGTCATGGTGTTTGTTGTTCCTGTTGTACTCCATGTAGTACGTTCCGTGGTCGCCTCTGTAGTTGTACCCGTCGTAGTTTCTGTTGAGGTATCCTCTGTTGTTGTTCCTGTTGTTGATTCTGTTGTCGTGTCTTCCGTTGTGGTATCCTCTGTTGTTGTTCCTGTTGTTGATTCTGTTGTCGTGTCTTCCGTTGTGGTATCTTCTGTTGTGGTATCTTCTGTTGTGGTATCTTCTGTTGTCGTGTCCTCTGTCGTCGTGTCTTCTGTTGTGGTATCTTCCGTTGCCGTATCCTTTGTCGTTGTGTCTTCCGTGGTTGTGTCTTCGGTTGTCGTGCCCTCCGTTGTCGTATCTTCGGTTGTCGTATCTTCGGTCGTCGTACCCTCTGTCGTTGGCTCTTCATCCAGGAAATCATTTCCCGGTACTCTGTGGAACTCTCCTCCGTTTGAGAATACTTCACTCACCACACAACCATCCCAGTTGTGTCCGAGATTTACCGCTGCCTCTGGAGCTATCACTGTTCCAAATCCCCTGCCCGCAAATGTTATGCTTCCGCCAAATTGTCCATCTGCTGCCGAGCTGTCATAGAAGTTAAAATACATTCTGTTGTAGGCATTATAAAAATTACCATTATCGTTTGCCTTTGCATCGCTCTTGCTTCCAAGTATCAGATCGCCCAGAACAGCATTCTGGATACCTGCCAGATCAATATTCATGAGCAGCACCGTATCATCACCATAATCCGGGAACTCAAAATATATCGGATTT
>ERZ780034.557-NODE-557-length-14008-cov-12.7625_pt1 | contig 14008 bp, 10 predicted proteins | sample MGYA00511855_ERZ780034 | MGnify/ENA primary metagenome ERZ780034 (study PRJEB29588, sample SAMEA2148024) | human gut metagenome | biome: human gut; feature: human-associated habitat; material: faeces | place: Denmark | collected 2008/2010 ...
GTATGGCAACAAAGAATGGTCGTCGCGTATTGGCTTCTCGCCGTGCTCATGGCCGTAAGAAGTTAACTGTATCTGACGAGCACCACGGAAAGTAATTTCCTGTAGGAAAATTCGTCGGACGACGATGACATTAAAAGCAGCAAAGAGAGATTCTTTGCTGCTTTTTGTTTTTTTATGCACTTGTGATGCGCAAAAACTTTGTGTTTTATTTTGTATTGTCTTCGATTATTCCTATCTTTGCACCAAAAAAGTAAGAATGACTTTATCTGAGTTTATAAATAAGTTTAAGAGTAAGTATCTTTGGGGCAATCTCATAGCCATGTTCCTGGTCTTTGTTTTGCTCTGTGTCGGTGTCAAGTTTGGCATCGATATCTATACCCATCACGGTGAAGCCATCAGGGTACCTGATATCAGATACAAGAAAATTGAGGATGCTACCCGCATCCTGGATGATGCCGGATTGCAGATTGTGGTTACGGATACGGGATATGTACGTTCCCTGCCTGCTGACTGCATCCTGGAGCAGACGCCTATATTCGGAGAATTGGTAAAGTCGGGGCATGTCATCTATGTGACCATCAATTCCGATCATTCTCCACGCATCACCGTTCCTGATATCATCGACAACTGCTCCCTGCGTGAAGCAATGGCAAAGCTGACGGCTATGGGATTCAAGCTGGGCTCGCCTGAATATATTCCGGGTGAAGAGGATTGGGTATACGGTATCCTCGTGAAAGGAAGGCATGTGGTGGCTGGCGACAAGGTGTCTATTGATGATACCTTGATTATCCAAGTGGGTAACGGCCGACGCGATGCTTCCGATTCTTTTGATATTGTTGATCCTATCTCGCATAGTGAAAAGGATGTCATTGAAGGGGAGGGTACCGGAGAAAGCGAGACGGATAATTTCGAGGTGGTTCCTGGTACTGAACCTGTTGAACCGACACACGAACAGCAGCAGAATGAGGTTGTGGAGTAGGAGTAGTGAGAATGAATAATTAATAATGAATAATTGATAATTAAGAGTGGAAATTCTGAATTATATATATAATAAGGTATATGCTCCTGTAGAGGAAGACTTCGGTTTTGATGATGCGGGAGATATCGATGAACTGGATGGCGAACTCCAGATGGAGGAAGGTGGAGCTGTGCCGGCTGGCGAAGGAGGCGATGATCTCTATGAGCACTGGAAGGTGCAGGTGGACGCCAATCAGGATCCTGTCCGCATCGACAAGTATCTGGCTGACAAGATGGCTTACCAGAGCCGCAACCGCATTCAGCAGGCTGCCGATGCTGGTTTTATCCATGTAAACGGCAAACCGGTGAAGAGTAATTACAAGGTGCGTCCGAACGACATCGTTACGCTGATGCTCGACCGTCCCCGTCATGAGACCAGTATCAAGCCGGAGGAAATCGACATCAATGTGGTATATGAAGACGACCAGTTGATGGTGGTGAACAAAGAGGCAGGAATGGTGGTTCATCCGGGAGCCGGCAACTTCCATGGTACCTTGATTCAGGCAGTAGCCTGGCATCTGAGAGATATGCCGGAGTTTGATGCCAACGACCCGGAAGTGGGATTGGTGCATCGCATTGACAAGGATACCAGCGGATTGCTCGTTGTTGCCAAGACACCTACTGCCAAGACGGCATTGGGCAAGCAGTTCTTCAACAAGACTACCCATCGCAGCTACAACGCCCTGGTATGGGGAAACATCGTAGAAGATGAGGGACGCATCGAGGGTAATATCGGACGTGACCCGAAGAACCGTCTCCGCATGAAGGTCTTCGCCCCGGATAGCGGTATCGGCAAGAGTGCGGTTACTCATTATATGGTGTTGGAGCGTTTCGGCTATACCACCTTGGTGCAGTGCATCCTGGAAACGGGTCGTACCCATCAGATCCGTGCCCACATGAAGCAGATAGGTCATCCACTCTTTATGGACGAGACTTATGGAGGTGCTGAGATTCTGAGAGGTCAGCGCAGCAGCGGTTACAAGGCATTCATCCAGAATTGCTTCAAACTCTGTCCACGTCAGGCACTCCATGCCAAGACCCTCGGTTTTGTTCATCCTACAACAAAGGCGCAGATGGACTTTGACAGTGAGTGGCCGGAAGATTTTAGACAATTAATAGAAAAGTGGCGCGGCTTCATCGCTGGCACCACAAAAGATACATTCAAAAATATTTAGTAATTATGGAAAATAGCAAGAGAACGATAGCCATCGTATGCGGTGGTGATTCTTCTGAGCACGACGTTTCATTGCGCTCAGGTCAGGGGTTGTACTCATTCTTCGACAAAGAGCGTTACAATATTTACCTGGTCGATGTAAAGGGTACCGACTGGCACGTGGCTTTCGATAATGGCGAGACTGCCGAAATCGATAAGAACGACTTTTCTTTCGTAAAGGATGGCAAGCATGTATACTTCGATTATGCTTATATTACCATCCACGGACAGCCTGGTGAGAATGGTGTGATGCAGGGATACTTCGACCTTATCCACCTGCCATACTCTACAAGTGGTGTGCTGGTAGAGGCAATGACCTTCGACAAGTATGTGCTCAACAACTACCTGCGTGGTTTTGGCGTGAACGTGGCAGACAGTATCTTGCTCCGTCGTGGCGAACTGTATGATGAGGACGAGATTGCCGAGCGCATCGGTATGCCTTGCTTCGTAAAACCAGCTGCTGACGGCAGTAGCTTTGGTGTGAGCAAGGTGAAGAATGCCGACCAGTTGGCTCCAGCCCTCCGTGTGGCATTCATGGAGAGCAACGAGGTAATGATTGAAGGCTTCCTCGATGGTACCGAGATTTCCCAGGGTATTTACAAGACAGCAGAGAAGACCGTTGTCTTGCCAGCTACCGAGGTGGTAACCAGCAATGAGTTCTTCGATTACGATGCTAAGTATAACGGTCAGGTACAGGAAATCACTCCAGCCCGTCTCTCTCCTGAGACTGCAGAAGAGGTGGCAAAGACCACATCCCGCATCTACGATATCCTCCATGCTAACGGTATCATCCGTATCGACTACATCATCTCTAAGGATAAGGACGGTAAGGACAAGGTGAATATGCTGGAGATCAATACCACTCCAGGAATGACCGTTACCAGTTTCATTCCTCAGCAGGTCCGCGCTGCAGGCCTTGACATCAAGGATGTGCTCAGCGACATTGTGGAGAATCAGTTCTAATAATTGGGGAATTTATAGAAGTTAAGGGAATTTATAGAAGTTAAGGGACAATAGTTGTGAAACCTATTGGTTTGGAAAAAAGCATTTGTCCCTTAACTTCCCAAACGACCATAGGGAGTGATAACTTCTCTTTACTTCTCTAACTTCCCATAAAACCATAAAGTTATGAAGATCCCTCAAGAATTTGATACCATTCGACCTTGGGAACCGGAAGACCTTCCTGAGGTGTTCGACCGTTTGCTTTCAAACGATCAGTTCAAGCAAGTACTTGCTTATCTCTATCCACAAGTTCCTTTCGAGATGATTGCCCAGAAGTTGAAGGCCTGCAAGACCAATCTCGACTTCCAGTTGGCTTTCGCCTACGATTTAGTTCATGGCATCCTGAAGAAGGCTGCAACGGGTTGCGAGATGGATTGTTCGGCTGTAGATAACACCCGCAACTATTCCTTCATCAGCAACCACCGCGACATCGTGCTCGATTCAGCCATCCTCGATGTAATGCTTATCGACAATGGCTTCAAGACCACCTGCGAGATAGCCATCGGAGATAATCTCCTGTCTCTTCCTTGGGTCAAGGACCTGGTACGTGTCAACAAGGCTTTTATCGTGGAACGTGCCTTGAGCATGCGCCAGATGCTGATGTCGAGCAAGCGTCTTTCCGACTATATGCACTTCGCCATCAAGGAGAAGAACGAGAATATCTGGATTGCCCAGCGAGAGGGTAGAGCCAAGGATAGCGACGACCGCACACAGAAGAGCATCCTGCAGATGATGGCGATGGGCGGAGAAGGCAGCGTTATCGACCGCCTGAAGCAGCTTCATCTCGTTCCGCTGTCTATCAGCTATGAGTATGATCCTTGCGATTTTCTCAAAGCTCAGGAGTATCAGCTCAAGCGTGATGTGGAAGGCTGGAAGAAGGGACCTATGGATGATCTCGTTAGCATGCAGACCGGTATCTTCGGTTATAAGGGACATGTACATTATCATGCAGCCCCATGCCTAGACGAATATCTTGATTCCCTCGACCCGGAGATGCCGAAGCAGGAACTCTTCACTACCATCGCTTCGCATATCGACCATGAGGTTCATAGCAACTATCGCCTCTATCCAGGCAATTATGTGGCACTTGATCTTTTGGAGAATACCGAGGCACATGTAGCGGAATATACTGCAGAAGACAAGGCACGATTCGAGAAATATATCGCAGGACAGTTGGCAAAGATTCAGCTTCCAAACAAGGATGAAGCCTTCTTGAAAGAGAAGATTTTAACGATGTATGCCAACCCGGTTCGCAATTTTCTTGCTACAAAGTAACGAGAAGAATCAAATAGGGTGATACTTTTTTGCTCTTTATGCGAAAATGTACCACAAAAACTGCTAAAATGTTAAGTGTACGATAAACACTGAAGGTTAACAAACCTTTCGTGTTTATCGTTATTTCTTTAAAAAAATAACCTTAGTAACGAAAAATACATAAATTAAGCAAAATAGTATCAGCTTTTTTCAAAAAAGAGTTGTACTTTTGCAGCCGTGATACTATTGCAACTGTTACCACTGAATGATATCTACTTACAATGTGTCACAAACAAAGAGCTAAAATAACAAAACTAACAAATTAAAATATTTTGACCTATGAACATGAATTCAACTTGAAAGTTAAAAATCGTTTCCCTGCAGCTGGTAGTTGTAAGGAAGCATAGAGAGTGGCTATTTACTAGTCAATCACAAAGATTTAATTCTATTAAACCTAGAAAGTACAATAAGATATGAATCTAAACTTAAGAAAATCAGTGCTGCTTGTTGGAGCGTTGGCATCCTTAGGCTTGAGTTACACAACTGAAGCTTTGGCAACATCTCCTAATCAGACTGTAAATGCTGTACAGCAAGCTAAGAAAGTTACCGGTAATGTAAGTGACGCAGAAGGTCCTATCATCGGTGCAAGTGTAGTAGAAAAGGGCAATCCTAACAATGGTACAGTTACCGACTTGGATGGTAACTTTACATTGAATGTGAAGCCGGGCGCTACTATTGTAGTTACCTATATTGGTTATCAGAAGCAGGAAATCGCTGTTGGTAACCAGTCTAGTTTCAAAATCACAATGAAGACAGACGACAAGACTCTCGATGAAGTTGTTGTCGTAGGTTATGGTGTGCAGAAGAAGAAGCTCGTTACCGGTGCAACTGTACAGGTAAAGGGTGATGATATCTCTAAGCTTAATACTACTCAGGCGCTGGGTGCTTTGCAGAGCCAGACTCCTGGTGTAAATATTCAGGCATCATCAGGTCAGCCAGGTGATGGCTTTAAGGTTATGATCCGTGGTGCAGGTACCAATGGAAATACCGCTCCTCTTTATGTAATTGATGGCGTTTCTGGTGGTGATATCAACAACTTGAATCCTGCTGATATTGAATCTATTGACGTATTGAAGGATGCTGCATCTTGTGCCATCTACGGTTCTGCTGCTGCCAATGGTGTTATCTTGGTAACTACTAAGCAGGGTAAGCAGGGTAAAATACAGGTTTCTTATGATGGTAATGTAGGATGGTCAAACGTATATCGTTTGCCACAGATGTTGACTGCCAAGCAGTATATGCAGGTAATGGATTTGGCTCGTTACAATAGTGGTGAACAGCCACGCGATTGGTCTCAGTATTTTAAGGGATACGAGGACTTGTATCAGTCATATCTTGATGGTTCTAATTCCGGAACAGATTGGATAGAGGCTATCCGCAATAAGAATGCGGTTACTACTAGTCATTCTTTGAATGTAACTGGTGGTAGTGAACGTAGTAAGTTCTCTATTGGTGCCGGTTATCAGTATCAGGACGGTGTTTTTGGTGGTCAGTATGCTAAGTCTGATTATCGCCGTTTCACTTTCCGTATCAATTCAGAGCATGTAGTTTATCGCAACAGTAAGGGACTTGACGTTATTAAGGTAGGTGAAAATGTATATTATAGCCACAAGCAGAATCAAGGTATCCAGATAGGTAATCAGTACAGCAATGCCATCTCTAACATGTTGCGTGCTAATCCATTGATTCCTATCTATAACAAGGAGGGTGGTTTCTTCGGTTACAATGACTTGAAGAGCACTGGTATGTTCAATTATACTTCTTATGCAAGTAACCCTATTGCTGCTCTTACTTATAGCCAGAGTGCAAACAACAAGAGCATGAACTTTGGATTGAACGTTGTTGGTTATATCGAGATTCAGCCTATCAAGGGATTGACCTATCGTGGACAGATTAACTATAGTCATAACTCAAATTCTTGGCGTTGCTATCTTCCTGTGTACAAGTTGAATGACCAGGGAGATCAGCGTACATCAGACCAGGCTACCAATAATGTAGGCCTCGGTTGGGGTTGGGGTACAACCAATACCTTGAATTACAAGTTTGATATCAACAAGAAGCATGACTTCGATATCCTCTTGGGTACAGAGTATGGTGAGAGCCGTCCTGATTTTGGCTATAGCCTGAATGCTACAGCTTCCAGCTCTATCTTCGGCGATTTGTCTCATGCATACATGACATTGATGAAGAACAACAAGGCTGCTACAGTTACAGGTTTGCCATATACCGATTCACGTGGTATGTCTTACTTCGGTCGTTTGAACTACAATTACGATGAGAAGTATATGTTCACAGCTATTATGCGTGCTGATGGTTCTTCAATGTTTGCTCCAGGTAAGCGTTGGGGATATTTCCCTTCATTCTCTGGTGGTTGGGTTGTTTCCAACGAAAAGTTTATGGAGCCTTTGGCTAAGTGGTTCGACTTCTTGAAGATTCGTGCTGGTTGGGGTCAGAATGGTAACAAGAATATTTCTGCATTCCAGTATGAGGCTGCGTTTGCTTATAACGAGTATAGCAATTATTCTTTCGGCAATACAAAGGATGATCCAGTTCGTGGTGCTGCTCTTACCCGTTTGGCTAACGATGAACTTACATGGGAAACATCTGAACAGCTTGACCTTGGTTTCGATGCCCGTTTCTTGAATAGCCGCTTAGGTTTGACTTTTGACTGGTATCGCAAGACTACCAAGGACCTTCTGTTGAATGTTCCTGTTTCTCCTACTACTGGTTTCAGCACTCAGATGAAGAATGCCGGTACCGTTCGCAATACCGGTGTTGAGGTTGCCTTGACTTGGAACGACAAGATAGGAAAGGACTTCAAATATAATGTGGGTTACAATATTGCATACAATAAGAATGAAGTAACCAAGGTAAATAGCTCACAGAAGTACAACTCTGGTGGTTCTGATTTGCTTGCTCAGGGTACTGGTTATATGGCTCGTTTCGAGGAAGGACATCCTATCGGCTACTTCTGGGGTTACAAGACAGCTGGTCCTATCCAGAATGAGCAGGAACTGAAGGAATATATCAGCTCATTGAAGGATCAGGATCCTGCAAACTCTCATCAGGGTTCTGGTTTGAAGGTTGGTGATTTGCGCTTTGTAGACACAAATGGTGACGGTATTGTCAATGATGCTGATAAGACCGACTTGGGTAATCCTAACCCAGATGTAACAATGGGTATCACTTTGGGTGCTTCATATAAGGGCTTCGATATCAACGTTACTGGTTATGCTGCATTGGGTCAGCAGGTGGCTCGCTCTTACCGTAAGTTTACTGATGGTGAGTATGAGAACTATACTACAGAGGTATATAGTTATTGGAATGGCGAGGGTACATCTTATAAGTATCCACAGTTGGCAGCCATGAACCGTGGTGTGAACTGGCAGTCTATTTCTGACATTTATATTGAGGATGCTGGTTACTTCCGTTTGCAGAACCTGACAGTCGGTTACGACTTCAAGAACATCTGGAAGAATTGTCCATTCCAGCAGCTTCGTCTCTATTTTGCAGCTCAGAACCTTTTCACAATCACAGATTACAAGGGTATGGATCCTGAAAATGGTATGGCACTCAACGGCTCAGAACCTTGGGTTACTGGTGTTGATGTTGGTAACTATCCTCAACCACGTACCTTCATGGTTGGTGTAAATGTTAAGTTCTAATCTTATTAAATGAATAGCAATGAAAAAGATATTTATATTTGCAGTAGCCCTTGCAACCTTAGGATTGACCTCTTGCGATATCGACGACGTAAAGAATGTCGGCGAGATGTCAACAAGTGAGTTCCCTAAGACTGATGCAGATGCTGAGGCTATCTTAGCTGGTGTTTACCAGAACTTGAATACGATCAATGCGAATCCGCAGATGTCATTCTTATATAATGCTGCTCTAGCAAGTGATGACCAACTTGGTGGCGGTGGTACCAACGATAAGTTGATGCAGGCAGAAGATTTGCTTTGTAACTATAACGCTGATATGACGAATCAGTTCTATGCTGATCGTTATGCCGGTATTGCTCGTGCCAATAATACAATTAAGTATTTGGGGCTTTCCAGCAATATGTCTGAAGACACCAAGAATCAGGCTATTGGTGAGGCCAAGGCTCTTCGCGCCTATTACTATTATGAGTTGGCTTCTATGTATGGTAATGTGCCTTTGGTAACAGACCCGGATGCTGATTCTTCTTCTCAGGGGGATGTCAAGGTACTTTGGGGACAGATTTTACAGGATCTCTATGAGGCTTATACTGCAATGCCTGATGTAAAGAAGGACAATGGCCGTTTGGATAAATATACCGTAGCTGCAATGCTGGGACGTGTATGGTTGTTCTATACTGGCTTCTATTGCAATGGTACAACGACCGCTGATTTGGTAAGTACCAATTACTCTCCTTTGACATCAGTAGAATTGCCTAATGGTACAACTCTAACAAAGGAGGATGTTGTGAAGGCTATTGATGATTGTGTGAACAATTCTGGATACGAACTGGTTCCTGATTTCCGCAATCTCTGGGCTTACTCTAACAGCAAGGTAGCTAAGGATTATCCATATGCAAAGGACAATAACCTGAAGTGGGTAGAGAATGACAATGCTGTAAATCCAGAGACTATGTTCGCTATCAAGTTCAATAAGTTCGCTTCTTGGAGTACTACCATTGGTTATGCTAATGGTTATGCTCTTCATTTTGGTGTTCGTGGTGGTCAGGATTATTCTAACACATTCCCATTCGGTCAAGGTTGGGGTGCTGGTCCTGTAGCTCCTAACTTGGTGAAGGATTGGAAGAATGCAGACTCTGAAAACAAGGATGTTCGTCTGAAGGCTACAGTCTGTGATGTTAATGACAAGGCTGAAATGCCTAATTATACCCGTGGTGGATGGGCTGACTTCGTTCAGGAGACTGATTACTATTCTAAGAAGTGGGCTCCTATCTGTGCAAAGAATGATGGTTCTTTTGTTGTCAAGAATGATGATGGTACAACTTCAACTCCTGCTTATGTTGCATGTTTCGAGACCTTGATGTACCCAGGCAATTGGGATACATCTGGTGAGAACAACTTCCAGTTGAGTAATATTCACGATTTGGTTTTGATTCGTTTTGCCGATGTGCTTTTGATGCAGAGTGAGTTGAAGGAAGATGTTACTGGTATGAATAAGGTACATGAGCGTGCTACTGGTGTTGCTAACTATTATTCTTCTTACTCTTTGAAGGATTTGCAGAACGAGCGTCGTTGGGAGTTTGCCTGTGAGGGTATCCGTTGGAATGATATCCGTCGTTGGCATATTGCTCAGGTGGCTTTGGCTAAGCAGGAAAATCAGGATGTTTACTATTGTGGTAATCCTGGAAAGAACACAGCTCATAATGGTGGTTATGCAGCTCGTTATAATGCTACTGCTGGTTTCCAGAAAATGCCTGAAACTCAGGTGGCTTTGGGTACGGTTAAGCAGAATGACGGTTGGACTGCTGCTGATGCAGAGTACACTGGTTGGTAATCAACAATGTCGAATCTTAAAAATGAATTACAATGAAAAAATCAATATTATTCATGGTAATGGCAGCTGGTTTGCTTACTGCTTGTGATCCTTCTAAGGATGATGTGAGCGTATCAGTCAGTAGCCTAACCTCACAACAATTGCAGGATGGTTTCTCTTTCACCCAGTATGGTGATGAGGAATGTACTACTGAAGCACAGGATGGTAATTACTTCACCTTCTTTACTTCTCCTTCAAGAGTGGTTTCTATCTATCAGGTAGATGCTGAAGGCACAAAGAACATTCTTGTTTCTGGAGTTGCTAATGGTAAGTTTAAGATTGTTCCTAAGCGCGGTAATCCTACAGAACAGAAATTTTATATTGAGACTTTGAACTTCGATGGTTCTACGGTTACAGCTGAAAAAACAGCTAACGTATATGTTCCTTCAGAGTTGACTCCTGAGATGCGCTTGCTTGCAAGTGATGCTTATGGAAAGAAAATCTGGAAATGGGATACTGAATTCCGTTCAGATGGTGGTGCTTGGGGTAACTTAGGTTATGCTCCTGGTGATGGTGACTCTTTCTGCAATGATGGCAATGGTATCTGGTGGGGATGTCCTCCTGCAGATTTGACAGGTCAGTTGCAACATTCTGATACAGGTGTCGCTACTGGTGAGGAAGATCCTAATGCTTATATGGAATTCTATGATGATGGTAATATTATCACCTATGATGGTGGTGGTAACCAAATTCGAAAGGGTAAGTATTCCGTAGAAGGTTGGACTGGTCAGAGAGATAAGGCTTCTATTGATGGAAGTCAATCAAATTGGTCTTATGGTACATTGAAGACTACAGAAGGTGCAATCCTCTTCCCTTTCAAGATTAATGGTGGTGGCGAGAAACCTACCAATTTTGAAATCATGCAGTTGGATGCCAATCACTTGAAGTTGATTTATGCAGCTCCTGGCGCTGCAGCCTGGGGTGAAGCCACATGGTGGGCATTCAAGAGTGGCTCTGATGCGGAGTCTGCTTTGAATGGCTTTGATACAAAGGCTTGGACTTGGGATACTGATTGGCGCGCAGATAAGGGTGCTTGGGGTAATTTAGGTTATGCTCCTGGCGATGGTGCCTCTTTCTGCAATGATGGCAATGGTATCTGGTGGGGATGTCCTCCTGCAGATTTGACAGGTCAGTTGCAACATTCTGATACGGGTGTCGCTACTGGTGAGGAAGATCCTAACGCTTATATGACATTCGATTGGAAAACAGCGACTGTTACATCTTTCGATGGCTCAGGCAAGCAGATTCGCCAAGGCAAGTATGAGATTCAGAATTGGGGTATGGGTGAGCGTACCATAGCTTCTGTTGATGGCTCTCAGACTAAGTGGGCATTGGGTAATCTCCATACAGATGCTGGTTCTATCCTCTTCCCATTCAAGATTAATGGTGGTGGCGAGAAACCTACCGATTTTGAAATTATGCAGTTGGATGCTAATCACTTGAAGCTGATTTATGCAGCTCCTGGCACAGCTGGCTGGGGTGAAGCAACCTGGTGGGCATTCAAGGCTAAGAAATAGAACATGAAATAATCGTTGTGATTATAAAATAAATAAGGTTAGGCCTCGGCTGTAGTGATACAGTCGGGGCTTTTTCTTTTTGCCCTATGCTGAAATATTATCCGAAATGTTTGGCGGTTACGATAATTAGTCGTAACTTTGCAAGCGGTTAATGATTTAAGTATAATTGTATGGATAAAGAAAAATATATCAACCAGTTGTCTCCTGTTCTGTTTTGGGATGTAGATAGATTCCAACTTGATATGGATACATATCCTTCTTTCTTTGTACAAAGAGTCTTGGAGTATGGTCAATGGAGTGATTGGAACATTATTTTAAAATACTATGGATTAGAAAAAATAGCGGACGTATGCAAGAAAATACGTACGTTAGATCCTGTATGCTTGTCATATATTTGTGCAATTACTAATACAAAAAAGGAGGATTACAGATGTTATCATACGACACAATTGAATTCCACACTTTGGAACTCTTGAAATCTCTGATGCAAGAACCTTCCTTTTCTGCTATGCGGTTGGTTGGCGGCACTGCATTAGCTTTACAATATGGTCATAGACAGTCTATAGATTTAGATTTCTTTGGAGATTTGAAGTGTGAAAAATCGGAAACAAAGAATATCTTATCTCAATATGGGAAAGTTACGGTTTTGAAAGAAACGGAGGCCATTAGAATTTATGTTATAGATGGAATCAAGGTAGATTTTGTTCATTATAGCTGTTATCCGTGGTTAACTCCTGCGGTGATAGAAGATGGTCTAAGATTAGCTTCTCCTCAGGATATTGCCGCGATGAAAGTTAATGCTATTGAAGGGCGTGGAACTCGTAAGGATTTTGTTGATATATATTTCCTTTTGAAGCATTTTAAACTTTCTGAATTGCTAGAATTCTATAAACAAAAGTACCCGGAGTATAGCTTCTTTAGGGCTTTAATGAGCTTAACCTATTTCGATGATGCAGAACAGCAACCTATGCCTAAGATGTTGAACTCTACATCTTGGGATGGGATGAAGCAGAAGATAATAGCAGAAGTCAAAAGAATAAAATGATAAAGGAGGTAGAGTATATGACAGAATTAAGAGATAAATCCGTACTTCATGAAGCCCAGACTCACTCAGAAGCATATAAGCGAGGTGAAGAATGGGCAAAGAAAGACGTATTTGATAACGTTGATGATTTAATGGCTGATTTAATGAAAGAATGAAATAGCACTCATTATGGGAGTGCCATATAGAAGATGATTATCTGTTGATATGGATTGATGATGATATGATAGAGCTGTTAAGGCTCGGTTCTCATACAGAATTGTTTAGTAAAAATAGGAAATGACAGAATTAAGAGATAAATGCATTCGATTTGACTGGGCTGTCTCTCGCTTACTTCACCAAAAGGCAAACTTTGGAGTGCTTGAGGGGTTCTTGACTGTGTTTTTAGGTGAACCGATTAAGATTGTTGAGGTTTTGGAAAACGAAGATAATCAACTCCTGTCGGACGACAAGTTTTATCGTATGGAACTTAATGCGAAAAATAGCAACGGAGAAGATATCCTTGTTGAGATACAAAACATGACCAGGTTGTATTATTTGGAACGTTTATTTTATGGAGTGCCCAAGGCTATCTCAGAGTTGGTCAATTTGAACGATATTTGCAAAGAGGTAAAGAAGGTATATTCCATCAGTATCCTGTACTTTGATCTTGGCAAAGGCTCTGACTACATCTATGTAGGACAGAATAATTTTGTAGGCTTGCATACGAAAGATAATCTTATCATCAGCACAAGGGAGAAAGATACAATAGTAAGTAAATCGACTTCAGAGATAGACACAACTTATATATTGGTTCGCTTAAACGAATTCAATAAGGTGGCTAAATCTCCAATCGAGGAATGGGTAGAGTACCTAAAGAATGGTTTCATCTCTCCTGAAGCTAAAGCTCCGGGTTTGCAGGAGGCACGTGAGAAGTTGAGATATTATTCCATGTCGGATGCAGAACGTCATGCTTATGATGAGCATGTCAATGCCATCATGATTCAGAATGATGTCTTGGGAAATGCAAAGCTGGAAGGTCGTGCTGAAGGTCGTGCTGAAGGTCGTGCTGAAGAAAGGATAGATACTGCTAAACGTTTACTTGCTATGGGACTATCTCCACAACAAGTTGTAGATGGTACCATGCTTCCCTTGGAGGAAGTAGAAAAATTGGTAGATGAAACAAAGAATAAATAAGGCTAAACCCCGGCTGCCGTTCTGCAGTCGGGGATTTTTCGTGGTATGCTCGGCATGAGCTTATTCTAATGGGTGCAAGTCCCTAACAAGCCCTAATAGCGGGAATTGTATAGCCAACAGCAAGGGTGTCCACTGCGAGGTGGAATCTGAAAGAAGCTGGCGGCAAACATCTGACCTAACGTACAGAAACTTCAT
>ERZ780034.575-NODE-575-length-13677-cov-8.85259_pt1 | contig 13677 bp, 10 predicted proteins | sample MGYA00511855_ERZ780034 | MGnify/ENA primary metagenome ERZ780034 (study PRJEB29588, sample SAMEA2148024) | human gut metagenome | biome: human gut; feature: human-associated habitat; material: faeces | place: Denmark | collected 2008/2010 ...
GGGAACCGTCCGTCCGCCCCCCCCCCGCCGAAGTAGTATTCGTCTGGCTGTTCCTGGAGGGTGAGCGTCACCTTCTCTGGAGTGAAGGTGGATGGTGCGCTCTGGGTAGCCACGGTCTTACCGTTCTCGGCGTTTACAATCCTGAACAGTCCGGTGGTCTTGTTGAATATAACCTTTGCCTTGCTGCTGGCGAGGGTGATTTCATCGCCCTGCTCAGTAATCTGCAGGCTGCCCACCTTGGTGCGTGGGTTGTCCACCAGGATGTGAGCCTCAGGCTTTGCCTCCGGGTCTCTCATCACGCCACCGTTGTGGTCTTCAAAGATTCTGAAGATGTTCTCGCCGTAGAAGTCAACTGCCACTCTGCGGTGGTTGGCGAAGCAGAGTTCTACGGTTGTTGGGTTGATTCTTAGAATCTGCACGCCGTCTGCCTGCGCAGCCTGTGCTGTGATGGCTGTCGAAGCAGACGGAGTTTCGTTAGTAGCGTTGGCAACCATAGGCAGGCTTACAGCCACTGCCAATGCATTGCCAACGTACATTTTTCTATAGATGTTATTCATTTCGTTTTATTTGAAACAGATGTTTTCTGTTATCCCTTAAGTGGGTTACTTCAGAATCACACCGCTGTTGTCGGTAGGGTTCTGGGTAAGAGTGCCTGGATATGCGTTGATGGCATTCTGAGGGATATAGTATGTTACGCGATAGTCAGATGCCTTCACCTCCTCGTGCTGGTTGTGAGGACCTGGGTAGTCGCGTGTCAGCGAGTGACCGTTGCGGAACACGTCATAGCTGCGCTCTGCCTGGTAGGCAAGTTCCAGCTGGCGCTCCTTGTCAATCAGTTCGAAGGCGTTGTCGGCGTTGAGCTTACCTGCAGGATAGCCACCGTTTACGATGGAGCGGTTGCGGATGGTGTTGAGGTCGGTGAGCGCCTTGTCATATTCGCCGAGCTTGGCGTATGCCTCTGCACGGTTGAGGTAAATCTCGCCCAGACGGCTGATGACCGGTGAGTGAAGCTGAGAATCCTCACCCTCGCGCGAACACTTCACGATGTAGAACTGTGGATACTCACGGTTCACGGTGATGTAGTTGTCGAGCATGCCCTGATACTCTATGCCATTATAGTTGATGGTATAGTACTCGTCGTCGGCACTGACCAGAGTGAGGTCGTAGGAGTTGCCGTTCTTGTCGGTGCAGGATACCTTGTCGCCATTGTGCTTGGTGTCGAACTGGGCATAGTGCTTGTTGCCGTCGCTGCCCACATATACGAAGCGGAACACTTCCTTGTTGTCTTCGGTGTATGTAGGCTCGATGAAGTTGGCACGTGCATCTACGATCTTCTTGGATTGCGGACGCCAGTCGTTGCGGCCCGTCTCGTTGAGCAGGTCGATGTATTTCTCGCTGGCGTACATCTCGCCCCATCCCATGCCACCGATGTTGGAATACATACCGCCGATTCCATAGTAGTGGTCATAGCCTGAGTATTCAGAAGCCACGCGCTTCACCACGAAGATGTCCTCCGGGTTGTTCTCAGGAACGATGGTGTTGTACTTCATGAACTCCTCGCGTGGAAGCAGAGAGTAGTCGCTGTTTTCGATTACCTTGTTGGAATAGTCAACGGCGAGCTGTGCATACTCACGGTTAGGGTTCTCGTAGGTGCCGCTCATATAGAGATAGATGCGTGAGAGCATCGCCTGGGCTGCTGCCTTTGATGCGTAGGCTGGACCACGGTTCGTGCTGAGCAGCTGCTCTGCCTTCTTCAGGTCGTTGATGGCCTGCTCGTAGGTCTGCTGCACGGTGGCACGGTCGGCGAGCTGCAGGTCGAGGATGTTGTCTGGGGTACCGTTTACGATAGGCACACCCAGGTTCTTCTCCGGTGCCTGGTAGTAAGGACGACCGTAGGCACGGCAGAGGTAGAAATACATCATGCCACGCACGTAGTAGCATTCGCCGAGTGAGTTGTCGATTTCGGTGCTTTGTCCCTCATTTATCATGTTGATGATGTTTGAAGCCTGTGCGATGGCCTTGTAGCCTGAGTCCCAGAAGCTCTGCAGACGATAGTTGTTCGGTGTGCGTGAATAGCTGATGAACTCGAAGAAGGCATCGGTTGAAGAACCACGGATCACCATGTTGTCACCTGCATACTCTCCGCAACGGTGCATAGGGTCAGACCAGCTCTTGAGCTGAGCATACATACCGTTGAGCAAGGCATCGAGGTTGCTCGCAGGATTGTTCTTTATCTGTTCGTCCGACATGCTGTAGGTCGGGAAACGCTCAATGTCGCAAGAACCCAGGAGGGTTGCGCCAAGCATGAGCATCAATATACTTTTATTCATTTTCATTGTTGTCAAGAATTTAGAATGTTAAGTTAACACCAAGCATAAACTTGCGTACGGCTGGATAAACTGAGGTGCCTCCAGTGTTGGTTACGCTCAGCACTCCCTTGTCGTTGGTGCCTGCTGGCAACTCTGGGTCAACGCCAGAATAGTCGGTGATGGTAAACAGGTTCTCGCCTGATACAGAGAGGCGCAGGGTCTGGATGCCATACTTCTTCAAATCGAAGTTGTAACCCAGGGTGAGTGAGCGCAACTTCAGGTAGTCTGAGCTTTCCAGATAGCGTGATGATGCCAGGTTACCCTTGTCCTGGTTGTTGTACATGGCACGTGGGTGAGTGGCGATGTCGCCTGGCTTCTCCCAGCGGCTCCAGTCCTTCTGCAGCTTCATCTGGTTGCGGTCGCCGGCATAGGCTCCGTCGGAGTCGAACTCCTGGCGATAGTAGCTGTAGATCTGGCCGCCAAGTGAATAACCGAAGTTTGCCTGCAGGTCGAAGTTCTTGTAGAACAGAGAGGTGGAGAAGCTGCCATATACATCAGGAGATGCCTTGCCACACTTGTAGTCTGAAGCCTTGGAATAGCTGTCGGTTACCACCTTGTTGCCATTCGCATCGTCCATATACCACTGTGGCTTACCGTCCTCTGGGTTAACGCCAGCCCATTCCTTCATATAATAGGTGTCTACAGGCTCGCCAATCTCAAGGATGCGCTGTGCTGTACCTGCAATCGATGTACCGTCGCTGATCAGCACTGGCTTCACTACATAGTTGCCGTTGGCATCACGCTGCTTGTAGAGGTCTCTCAGTTCGTTGCTGTTGTGGGAGATGTTGGCTGTAACATTCCATGTCAGGTCCTTTGTGCGGATGATGTCTCCGCCAACGGTGAGCTCGATACCGGTGTTGCGCATCTTGCCGATGTTCTTCCAGATGGATGTCACGCCCACCAGTCCCGTTACAGGCACCTGGTAGAGGATGTTGCTGGTGTTCTTGATGTAGTAGTCGAGGGTGGCATGCAGGCGGTTCTGCCAGAAAGAGGCATCCACACCCACGCCTGTGGTATAGGTCTTCTCCCATGTCAGGTCCTTGTTTCCTATCTGAGAGATGAGCGCACCTGGATTCTCATTATAGGTGGCACCCACTGAGTAGAGAGAGTAGGATGGATAGAGGGAGGTAGGCACATTACCTACAGAACCGAAGGCGGCGCGCAGCTTGAGCTGGTCTACCCAGTCTGCCTTGAACCATGACTCGTTGTTGATGTTCCATGCTCCACTTACGGAGAAGAAGTTGCCATAGCGGTTGTTGGAACCGAAGTTGGAACGGCCGTCACGGCGCAATGAGAGCTCTCCGTAGTAGCGGCTGTCGTAGTCGTAACGCCACTGTGTGAAGTAAGACTGTTTTGCCCATGCCGTGCGGTAACCGTTGGCCATCTCCGGCTTGGCAGCTGTCATGAAGTCCTCGAATCCTGAGATGAATCCTGTGGCATACACATCGGTATACTTCATTTCATAGTCGTTGAACTCGTAGGCGAGCAAAGCGTTGACGTTGTGCTTGCCCCAGCTCTTCTTGAAACGGAGCAACTGGTTGGTATAGCGGCGGGTAGATACATAGTTGTACTCTGTGGTGCGGCCATTCACTCCCTCGCCAGAACTTGACTTCGGATCGTAGTAGCCGTGAGTCTGGCTGTTGTAGTAACTGTAGTTGTTGACAGATGAGAATGTGAGCCAAGGAGCTATCTTGATGTCGAAATCCAATCCGCCAGACAGGTCGTAGGTGGTACTTGTTGAGTAGTCGCCTGCGGCAAGGTCGTTCAGATAGTTGGTTGCCTTGGAGTTCACCCATCCGTTATAGTAGTTTGGCACCAGGTTGCCGTTCTCATCGTAAGGGCTATCCCATGGCATCATGGAATACATGGCGCCCACGCTATACTGCTTGTCCTTGTCGTTGGTGCGTGAACCGCTGATGTTCGGCTTGATGGTGAGCCACTCGTAAGGCTTGTAAACCACCTTGATACGGGTGCTGTAGCGGTTCATGTCATAACCCTTGACGGCACCTTCTTCCTTGAAATAGCCCAGGGTGAACATTGACTGTATGTTCTCGCTGCCACCATTGAGGGTCAGGTTATAGTCCTGGGTGGAACCGGTCTTCTTGGCAAGCTTGAACCAGTCGAAGTTGGAGTTTCTCAGGTCTTCGTTCCAGCGTGGGAAGTTCACTGACTCCACATTCTGGAACGACTTATAGTAGTCGTAGAATTCCGCACCGTCCATCATTTCCAGGTTACCACGGTTCAAAGTGCTCAGACCGGCCTTGGCCGACAGGGAGATAGACATCTTTTCGTGCTTGGCTTGCTTGGTGGTGACTACTACGACGCCGTTGGCGCCCTCTGAACCATAGATGGCTGTTGAGGCTGCATCCTTCAATACGGTCATCGTCTCGATGTCGTCAGGGTTGAGGTCGCCGGCACTGTTGCCCACAATGACTCCATCCACAACCCAGAGAGGAGCTGTGGCACCATTGAGGGAAGTCTGTCCACGGATAATAATGGCTCCCGTAGAGCCAGGACGACCAGAACCAGGAGCTACATACACACCCGAAACCTTGCCGTTGAGCATGTTTTCAACGGTGGCAGATGTGATGTCTTTCAGTTTTTCTCCCTTGATATTTGCCATGGCACCAGTGAGGCTCTCTTTCTTCTGAGTGCCGTATCCCACTACGACAACCTCTTCGAGCGACTCGGTGTCTTCCTTCAGTGAGATCTTCATGCCGTTGCTGGCTTTCACCTCAGTCTCCTTGAATCCGACATACGAAATCTGTAGGGTTGCGTTGGCGTGGGTATTGAGTTCAAACTCACCATTCATGTCGGTTACGGCAGCCAGTTTGGTGCCTTTTACTTTCACACTTGCTCCAATGACAGGTTCTCCTGTTTTGGAATCGACGATGGTTCCCTTAATCTTTCCTGTTTGTTGTGTAACAGTCAGTAGCTCATTGGATGTTGGGTAGTTAGCGTATGCAGCATTTGCCGCCAGGATAGAGGCGCATACGAGCATACCTACCTTTAGATTTTTTGCCATACTTTGTTCTGTTCGTTCTTGCAGGCTTTTCATTTCTTAATTCCGTTGTAAGCTGCTATTATAATGTATATAGTCAGCTTGCATTTACCAGTTTTTGCCCCTATATTAGTGCCTGCTTAGATAAACTTCAAGGTTTAAAATCTGATACTAGGTGCAAAGATATATTAAATTTTTGATAAACTGACAAGTTTTTACAAATTTTCTTTCGTGTTGATGAGGATTTTATTCAAGTTGTTATAAAATCCTCGTTTTTTGTGATAAAAGTTTACGAATGAGAGTAGAGATTACAATTATTTTACGTTTCGACGGATTTGCAATCCGTCGTCAAAAAATGTCCAAACCTCTTTGTGCCTGGGGATTTGCAATCCCCAGTAATCGGTTTGGCTCATTTGTTATAGGGGGATTACAAATCCGCCGGGACGGGAAATCTGTCGTCAAAAAATGTCCTAACCTCTTTGTGCCTGGGGATTTGCAATCCCCAGTAATCGGTTTGGCTCATTTGTTATAGTGGGATTACAAATCCCCCGTTTTCATAGGTCGAACCTTTTCTTTTACGGCGGATTTCAAATCCGCCGGGACGGGTAAAATCTGCGTTATCTGCGAAATTTGCGTGACTTTAAAAAACAGCAAGGATGTTCCGATGATTTTTCCGTGCGTAATCGCCTTTGACAAAAAAATCCCGGCACTTCTCACGAAGAGCCGGGATAAGATGACTTTTTAAACTACAGGGAATGCTAACAATAAACAAACCCTTATTTTTTCCTTTATTATGTCTCAGACTTAATTAAGCCTTGCCTTCCATCTGAGCCTTGAGCTTAGCAAGTGCATCGATGTCACCGAGTGATGTGCTAGCTGCTACGTTGTTGATTGTAGGAGCATCGCTCTTGCGGCCACCGTTGCTGTGCTTGCGTGCTGGCTTAGATACAGGCTCGTCCTTACCCTCCTCGAATGTACGAGAGTGAGAGAGGATGATGCGCTTGGTCTCCTTAACGAACTCGATTACCTTGAAGTCGAGCTCCTCGCCCTTCTTAGCCATTGAGCCGTCAGCCTTTGTGAGGTGCTTTGGAGTAGCGAAGCCTTCGCCACCCTCGTTGAGAGCAACTACAGCACCCTTATCCATCATATCGATGATCTTACCAGTGTGAACAGAACCTGGAGTGTAGATTGTCTCATACTCATCCCATGGGTTCTTCTCCAACTGCTTGTGACCAAGGCTCAAGCGACGGTTCTCCTTATCGATTTCGAGAACTACTACATCGAGAGTTGCACCAACTGCTGTGAACTCTGATGGGTGCTTGATCTTCTTTGTCCAAGAGAGGTCAGAGATGTGGATCAAACCATCAACACCTTCCTCGAGCTCTACGAAGATACCGAAGTTAGTGAAGTTGCGAACCTTAGCAACGTGCTTGCTGCCTACAGGGAACTTAGTATCGATAGTTTCCCATGGGTCTTCCTTGAGCTGCTTGATACCAAGGCTCATCTTGCGCTCAGCACGGTCGAGAGTCAGGATAACAGCCTCTACGTCGTCGCCAACCTTCATGAAGTCGTTAGCAGAACGGAGGTGCTGGCTCCAAGACATCTCAGAAACGTGGATCAAGCCCTCTACACCTGGAGCAATCTCAACGAATGCACCGTAGTCAGCCATAACCACTACCTTACCCTTCACGTGATCACCAACCTTGAGGTTTGGATCAAGAGCATCCCATGGATGTGGAGTGAGCTGCTTCAAACCGAGAGCGATACGCTTCTTCTCCTCATCGAAGTCGAGGATAACAACATTGATCTTCTGGTCGAGAGAAACAACCTCGTGTGGATCGCTTACGCGGCTCCAAGAGAGGTCTGTGATGTGGATCAAACCGTCTACGCCACCAAGGTCAACGAATACACCGTAAGTAGTGATGTTCTTAACGGTACCTTCGAGGATCTGACCCTTTTCGAGCTTGCCGATGATCTCTTTACGCTGCTGCTCCAACTCCTGCTCGATGAGCGCCTTGTGAGAAACAACAACGTTGCGGAACTCCTGGTTGATCTTTACAACCTTGAACTCCATAGTCTTGCCTACGAATACGTCGTAGTCGCGTATAGGATGAACGTCGATCTGGCTTCCTGGCAAGAAAGCCTCGATACCGAAGACGTCAACGATCATACCGCCCTTAGTGCGGCACTTGATGTAACCCTGGATGATTTCCTCGTTCTCGAGAGCAGCGTTAACACGCTCCCAAGACTTGCTGAGGCGAGCCTTCTTGTGAGAGAGTACCAACTGACCCTTTACGTCCTCCTGGTTCTCTACGTAAACCTCTACCTTGTCGCCTACCTTGAGGTCTGGGTTGTAACGGAACTCAGAAGCTGGGATGATACCGTCGCTCTTGTAGCCGATGTTTACGATAACCTCTTTCTTATCAACAGAGATTACTGTACCCTCTACTACCTGGTGCTCAGTTACCTTGTTCAATGTTTCGTCATAGGCCTTCTCGAGGTCCTCTTTGCTGACGCCTGCGTTTGTACCCTGCTCAAACTCTTCCCAATTGAAGTCGTCGAGTGGCTGTACGTTCTTGAAATTTGACATAAAAATTAATTAAAAATTTAAATTTAATAAAGTTTGACTTTATGTGAATTATATAAAACGGCTGCAAAATTACTCATTTTCTTTGATTTACAAGCGTTTATCTCCACTTTTCTTTCTTCTGTTAATGATATTTAACTAAAAAGGCACTCTTTCCCTCTCTGTCGGATGCCTTTCGCCAGCTTTCTTCCTTATGGAGCCGTTAACAATAAATAATGTATACATCTTTTAATGATTACTTTTATTTTGTGCGCACACAGTCGGTTTTTTGTTTCATTTGCATGAAATTTGCGTTAAATACATTAAAAAAAAAGACTCGAAATGCTTGTGATATCAAATAATTTGTTACCTTTGCCATTGAATTAGTAATTATGAAAATAATGATTTAACAGTAGAGAATATGACGCTGGTCATCCTTACCATATTAGTGCTTGCCTACGTGCTCATCGCAACTGAGAACGTGACCAAGGTGAACCGTGCTGCCGTGGCTATCTTTGCCGGAACGGTGGGATGGGTGCTATTTGTGTGCTTTGGTATGGACTTCGTTACCAGCGAGCATCTGGCTGACTATTCCCGGTTCCTCCATCTCGGAGACGCCGATTCCACAAGCACTACTGTCAAGTACTACATCTCCCGCAACATCTTCCTCCCTTGGGTGGGCAGGGCAGCTGAAATCGTGCTGTTCCTGCTGGCTACGATGACCATCGTGGAGATTCTCAACAACAATGGCTGCTTCGACTTCGTAAGACAGCTGTTGCGCACCCGCAGCAGCAAGAAGATGCTATGGACGCTCGCCATCGTTACTTTCCTGATTTCAATCAACCTCGATAACCTGACCACTACCGTGATGATGCTTACTATGATGCACGCCATCATACCTAGCCGCCGTCAGAGAATGATTTATGGCAGTGCCATCCTCCTGGCTGCCAACTGTGGCGGAGCACTCACCGTGATAGGTAATCCTGAAGGACTGGTGCTCTGGAATTCCGGAGCCGTCACAGCCACCGTCTTCTCTTTCTCCCTGCTTCTCCCTTGTCTCGCTGCCTGGCTCATCCCGACGGCGATGATGATGCGCATGCTGCCGGAGAGGGTAGACAGCGAATGGATCGTGATGCCTTATAGAGGCGATGATACAAGACTCAACGCATGGCAGAGACAGCTGATGCTCTTCGTGGGTATCGGCGGACTCTGGTTTATCCCTACATTCCATAACATCACCAAGCTCAGTCCGTTCCTGGGCGCATTGTGCGTGCTCAGCATCCTGTGGATTGTGAACGAAATCTTCAACCGCAAGCTCATGAACATGGATGCGATGGTGGAACGTCGCACCCCTAGAGTGCTGCAATATGGCGTGATACAGATGATTCTCTTCGTGATGGGAATAATAATGGCTGTTGGCGTAGTGAAGGAATCAGGCGCCTTCGACGACCTGATGAACCTGCTGGGCTGGGGAGAGGAGCGCCCTAACGTATGGCTGCACGGCATTGCTGCAGGCGTACTGAGTACCGTGCTCGACAACTTTGCCACCGCCATGAACTTCTTCTCACTGCATGACGTAGTGGGACTGGGCGACCCATCCATGGTCCTGGATTCAAACTACAGCACCAACGGACTCTACTGGCAGGTAGTAGCCTACTGCGTGATGGCAGGCGGCAACGTATTGGGCATCGGAACCATCAGCGGCCTTGCCCTGATGAAGATGGAACACATGCACATGGGCTGGTTCTTCCGCAACATCGGCTGGAAGGCTCTCGTGGGTGGCGTGGCAGGTCTCGCTATCCTCTGGCTCTCCCATACCCTGATGGGCGGAACCATGTACCTGATGATTTAAACCATATCTGAAGAAGAAAAAGGGGATGGAAACACGCATCCCGAAGATGAAAAGGACAATTGGATCTAAGAGAAAAACAGAAAAAATAAACTATTAATAAATTTATCATATATATAATAAGGTAATATAGTTATGGCAAAGATTAAGACTATAGGAATTTTGACTTCTGGAGGTGATGCTCCAGGTATGAACGCAGCAATCCGTGCTGTGACCCGTGCGGCCATCTACAACGGATTCAACGTGAAGGGTATTTACCGTGGCTATGACGGTCTCATCAATGATGAAATCGTACCATTCACTACAGAGAACGTGAGCGGTATCATCGGTACCGGAGGTACGATACTGAAGACAGCCCGTTCCAAGGAGTTCATGACCGAGGAAGGACGCCAGAAGGCTTTTGAGAATATCCAGAAAGAGGAAATAGATGCACTCGTTGTCATCGGAGGTAACGGTTCGCTTACCGGAGCGATGAATTTCGCAAGTGAGTTTGATATCTGCTGTATCGGATTGCCTGGTACCATCGACAACGACCTCTACGGCACTGACAATACCATCGGATATGATACAACCATGAACACCATCGTAGAGTGCGTGGACCGTATCCGTGATACAGCACAGAGCCACGAGCGTATCTTCTTCATCGAAGTGATGGGACGAGATGCCGGCTTCCTGGCTCAGAACTCAGCCATCGCCAGTGGTGCAGAGGCTGCCATCATCCCAGAGGACTCTACTGACGTAGACCAGTTGGCACAGTTCATGGAGCGTGGTATCCGCAAGTCAAAGAAGAGCTGTATCGTCATCGTGTCAGAGAGTCCTAAGTGTGGTGCGCTCTATTATGCAGACCGTGTACGCAAGGAGTTCCCTGAGTTCGACGTACGTGTATCTATCCTGGGTCACCTGCAGCGTGGCGGCCGTCCATCAGCCCGTGACCGCATCCTTGCCAGCCGTACCGGTTGCGGTGCCATCGAGGCAATCATGCAGGGTCAGCGCAACGTGATGATAGGCGTGCGCAACAACGAGGTGGTATACGTACCGCTTTCAGAGGCCATCCGTTCAGACAAGCCGTTCGACCGCAAGCTCATCAAGGTTCTCGACGAGTTGAGTATCTAAAAGAGACGGGTTGAGTATCGCGAAAAGGCGGTTGGGTATCCGAAAGAAGGATTCCTAATTTGAAAATTGTCTTAAACGGTACAAATGTGGTTTAATAAGGTATAAAAACCGTATAAAACCATAAAAAGATTTGCGGTTTTCATAAATTATTGTTACTTTTGCCGCCGGGAATTGAGAGAGCGGAGCCATGGGCGAGGTTCGTCAGTTCCCGGGCAAAACAGGGGCGAAGCCACTAGGCGAATCTCCCCACTATCTACTTGGTCAAGAAAGAAGCTGATACAACTCCTATTCCTGATTTCGAGCGAATAGAACAATAGAAAAATAATATAAAAAATAATCTTTAAATTAATAAGCTTATGTCACAAATTAACGGACGCATCTCGCAGATCATCGGTCCGGTTATCGATGTTTACTTCGATACCAAGGGCGAGAATCCTGAGAAGGTGCTTCCTAAGATCTACGAAGCTCTGAAGGTGAAACGCCCAGACGGACGCGAACTGGTCATAGAGGTGCAGCAGCACATCGGTGAGGACACAGTGCGCTGCGTTGCTATGGACAACACCGACGGCTTGCAGCGTGGCTTGGAGGTTGTCTCTACAGGCAATCCTATCGTCATGCCGGCAGGTGAGCAGATCAAGGGCCGTATGATGAATGTCATCGGACAGCCTATTGATGGTATGAAAGAATTGGACATGAAGGGCGCTTATCCTATCCACCGCGAAGCTCCTAAGTTTGACGAACTGTCAACCCACAAGGAGATGCTTGCTACCGGTATCAAGGTCATCGACCTGCTCGAGCCTTACATGAAGGGTGGTAAGATTGGTCTTTTCGGTGGAGCCGGTGTAGGTAAGACGGTGCTCATCATGGAGTTGATCAACAACATTGCCAAGGGACACAACGGATACTCTGTATTCGCAGGTGTAGGTGAGCGTACCCGTGAGGGTAACGACTTGATTCGAGACATGCTCGAGTCTGGCGTTATCAAGTATGGTGAGAAGTTCAGAAAGGCAATGGACGAAGGTAAGTGGGATCTTTCTCTCGTAGACCCAGAGGAGCTGGCAAAGAGTCAGGCTACCCTGGTATACGGACAGATGAACGAGCCACCTGGGGCACGTGCTTCAGTTGCGCTTTCAGGACTGACCGTTGCCGAGGAGTTCCGTGACCACGGAGGCAAGGACGGTGAGGCAGCAGATATCATGTTCTTCATCGACAACATCTTCCGTTTCACCCAGGCTGGTTCTGAGGTTTCTGCGTTGCTCGGTCGTATGCCATCAGCCGTAGGTTATCAGCCTACACTGGCTTCTGAGATGGGTGCCATGCAGGAGCGAATCACTTCTACCAAGAACGGTTCCATCACTTCCGTGCAGGCTGTATACGTTCCTGCCGACGACTTGACCGACCCTGCTCCAGCTACCACCTTTACCCACCTGGATGCTACCACAGAGCTTTCCCGTAAGATTGCCTCTCTCGGTATCTATCCTGCTGTAGACCCACTGGGTTCTACCTCTCGTATCCTCGACCCACTGATTGTGGGCAAGGCTCACTACGATTGTGCACAGCGAGTAAAGCAGTTGCTGCAGCGTTACAACGAGTTGCAGGATATCATCGCCATCCTCGGTATGGATGAACTTTCGGATGAGGATAAGTTGACCGTGAACCGTGCACGTCGTGTACAGCGTTTCCTGAGTCAGCCATTCACCGTAGCCGAGCAGTTTACCGGTCTGAAGGGTGTGATGGTTCCTATCGAAGAGACTATCAAGGGCTTCAACGCCATCCTTGACGGTGAGGTAGACGACCTGCCAGAGCAGGCATTCCTCAACGTAGGTACTATCGAGGATGCGAAGGAGAAGGCTAAGCAGTTGCTCGCAGCAGCACAGGCGTAATCTTTAAATCCACGGCTTATGTTACAGCTAAAGATAGTATCTCCTGAGAAAGTAGTCTTCCAGGGTGAGGTGGAGAGCGTACTGGTTCCGGGAACCCTCGGCTCGTTCGAGATTCTCAAGGATCACGCGCCTATCATCTCTTCGCTCGAAGTGGGCAAGGTGGAATACACTACCAAGGAAGGCAAGCAGGTAATGAACATCAAGGGCGGATTCGTGGAATGTAAGAAAAACGAAGTAAGCCTTTGCGTAGAAGTTTAGATTAATTAATAATTGATAATTAACAATTAATAATAATACATTGTACATTGTCAATTATACATTATACTTAGAACAATGGAAAAAGAAGAAAAGTTGCGCTTGCAGACTATCAGGCAGGCGAGTATCAGGTATAAGCAGATTTCTTTGTGGCTTACAGCAGCAGTGGCTCTTGCCGTGCTCTTTGCCTGCAGGGTTTCTGCCTTATGCGATGATATTCTGCCACGGGTTGTTAACCCGCTGATAGTGAGTGCGATATTCTCGCTCGTTGCAAGTACTGCTTATGGTGAAGCCTGGAAGGCTGTGGCTAAATCATCTCCCGCCAATCTCGCCAAGTTCTACCTGGCGGCATTGGTCTTGAAGCTGATGGCCGGTACACTGGTGTTCCTCATCTACGTGCTGGTATGCGACAGGCAGAACATCCTGGGATTCACTGCCATCTTCGCCCTGTTCTATGTAGTGCTTCTCGTGTTCGACTGCATCTACTTCGCTCGGGTAGAGAAAAAGAACCGTCTTTCATAAGCGGTTCTGAAACAAATAATTAATAAACAAAAGTAAGAATTAAAGAATATGAAACATCTCAAGCAATTCCTCTTGATGGCGATGCTGCTCTTCACGCTGGCACCTCTGCAGGTATCGGC
>ERZ780034.580-NODE-580-length-13595-cov-3.89431_pt1 | contig 13595 bp, 9 predicted proteins | sample MGYA00511855_ERZ780034 | MGnify/ENA primary metagenome ERZ780034 (study PRJEB29588, sample SAMEA2148024) | human gut metagenome | biome: human gut; feature: human-associated habitat; material: faeces | place: Denmark | collected 2008/2010 ...
TGTCCGGCGTATCTGCAGATAGCCCGGGAAGCAGCGACCGACTATTATACAACGTTTGCATTGGTAGGATTTACTTCGGGCGGCTGTGGAGACATCCTTCAGAATGCCGATTCGGAAACGGCTATTGCCTTGACGACTTCATTGATCACGTTGTATGAAGCGACCGGAGAAGCCAGCTATCTGAAGCAAGCGAAGGATTTGGCCAATCTATGTGCTACCTGGACAGTCTCTTTCCTGTATCGTTTACCCGAAGACACTCCGCTGGCCCGGCTGGGAGCTAATCTGACGGGAGCCGTTTGGGCCAGCACGCAGAATAAGCATGGAGCACCGGGCTTCTGTACGCAGTCGGGTGATGCTTTGTTTAAGATCTATCGGGCAACCGGTGACACGCTGTATGCCGATTTGCTGCGGGATGTTATTCATGCCCATGCAGAAGGTATTCAGCCGAATGGAAAGATTACAGAACGATTGACATATTGTGATGCCGATAGTCGTGGTGGTCGTGGAGATGGCGGTAAGACAGGCTGGAATGAAACCAATGGAGCTTTGATGGCTTTGGAAATTCCGGGTATTTACGTACGGACAGATTTACCGGAAGTGTATGTGTTTGATCATGTGAATGCTGAGATCGTGAAACAGGAAGGACAATTTATCCGTCTGAAGATCTCAAATCCGACGAATTATGATGCGACGGTCACTATCTTGGCCGAGAATCAGGAGATGGCTCAGAAGCCGTTGGGCGATAATGCCTTCCTGCACTGGACTGAAAAAGTGAAAGTGAAGGCAGGAAAAAGTTTGCTATATACCATTAGAAAGTAAATTATTAAGGGAGATAAGAATATGTATAAAATGGGAATGATTGGTCTCTTGCTGGCTTCGTTGTGGGCTTGTGACAGGGAACAGCCAATCGAAACAAGAATCAAGGAAAATCCTTCTACCTTTTGTAATCCGCTGAATCTGGATTACCGCTTTATGAAGATTGACGGAGGAGATGGCATTCGGGAAGCTGCGGATCCGGCAGTGGTTCGTTATAAGGACAAGTACTTGTTGTTTGCGTCTAAGTCGTCTGGTTACTGGTATTCTTCGGACTTTCATTCATGGACGCATGTGGTGATACCGGATTCAGTATTGCCGATAGAAGATTATGCTCCGGCTATTATGGTACATGACGATTATGTTTATTATGTCGGTTCTACCCATGGTAAAGGAATGCTTTATCGTTCCAATCAGCCGGAATTGGGAAAATGGGAAAAGGTCAAGGAAATATGGTCTTATTGGGATCCGGCCTTCTATATAGAAGGAGATAAGTTATATATGTATTATGGTTGTTCTCCGGTAGATCCGATTTATGTGGCTGTTTTGGACTTGAAGACTTTGGAAGAAATAGAAAAGCCTAGACCTTGCCTGAACAGTGATATGCAACGACATGGCTGGGAACGTCCGGGTGAATACAATGAACTGACTCGAAGACCGTATATAGAAGGAGCCTGGATGACACAGCAAGGTGGCAAATATTATCTACAATATGCTGCGCCCGGAACGGAATGGAAGACTTATGCGGATGGAACGTATGTATCGGACTCGCCGGTTGGTCCATTTGTCTATGCACCGAACAATCCGGTTTCCTATAAACCCGGAGGCTTTATCGGCGGCGCCGGTCATGGATGCCTCTTCCAGGTTGGTACCAATTACTGGAAAGCTGCCACCAATTCTATCTCTGTTCGTCACATGTTTGAACGTCGTTTGTCTTTTTATCCTACTTACTTTGATGCGGACGGTTATTTATATTCCGAAACTGCCTTTGGCGATTATCCGATGTTTTTACCGACGGAAGAAAAAGGAACAACTGTGCGTCCTGAATGGATGCTGTTATCGTTCCATAAGCCGGTTACTGCTTCTTCCGTGAAAGAAGATTTCGGTGTAGAGAATATGGTGGATGAAGATGCCCGAACGGTTTGGGTCGCAAATTCCAATCAGGAAGAATGGGTACAAATTGATCTGTTGAATCCGTGTCAGGTCTGTGCCATACAGGTGAATTATGATGAATATGGAGCCAATCAGAAAGGAATAGTGCCCGGTATTTATCAGAGTTATGTACTCCGTGCTTCCAAGAATGGTAAAGACTGGTATGTAATTGCCGATAAGAGCCAGAAGAAGACGGATACACCTCATGACTACATCGAATTTGAGCTGCCATTCGAAGCTCGCTATATCAGATGGGAAAATAAGGCTTATACAGTATCTTCAAATGTTTCGTTACGTGAGATACGTGTTTTCGGAAAAGGACACGGAGCTAAGCCGGAAGCAGTACAGAAACTGGAAGCATCCTGGAATCCATCCGACTCTTGTAGGTGCCGTCTTTCTTGGACTCCGGTAAATAAGGCTGATGGATATATGGTTCGTTATGGCATATCTCCTGATAAACTCTATACAAGTTTCCAGGTTGTAGGAGATTCCACTCATTTGGACCTGAATGGATTGAATGTGGGACAAACGTATTACTTCTCGATTGCCGCTTATAATGAGAACGGTGTTGGACCCAGTTTAAATCTGAAGTAAAATAACAAGAATAGAAAGAAGATGAATAAACACTATATAGGATGCATGTTGGGCGTTCTCCTTTTAGGAGCTTGTTCGCCTTCCAGAAACTGGCAGTTTGAAACCGACTATTTACGTGTAGAACTGAATGATAAAGGATATATCACAAGTATGCAGAATCGGACAGTCAGTCCACAACGGGAGTTTAGTCCAGTAGATAAGCCTTCTCCTTTGTTGTCTATTTATAATGAAGAGACAAAACAGTATGTTTTACCAGAATCAGCCGCTTTCGATGCTTCTAATAAAACAGTGACATTGACGTATCCGAATCAGGTAAAGGCCGAAGTTCGTCTGGAAGAAAAAGGGAAGTATCTGCGGATGGAATTATTGTCGTTGTCGCCTCGGGAACAAGTGGATGCGATTCAGTGGGGAACATACCATACCAATATTACCAATCTGTTTGGTGAGATTATAGGTGTGGCAAGAGATACCAGTGATGCGGTCAATTACAGTATTGGTCTGTTGGCTTTGGATGATAATACCTTAGGCGGAACAGCCGATCTGGAAGGAGATGCCGCTCCGTTTCAATATGTGATTCATACACCGGATAAGGAACGCTATCCATTACCGGATAGTCTGCATGAAGGACAGGTTTTCTCTTTGGGCGGAAATGGAATCAGTGATGTAGCGTTTTATGCCCATAAAGAACCGTATTACAGAATCTTGTACGGAAATGCAGCCGTGGTGGACGAGAAAGGACAGATTTCGTTGAACTATTTCTCTCGCGACAGAAGTAAACCTCGTCAGGTACTTTATTCCTTGATTCCACACATGCCGGCCAATATACCGAATCATATAGATGTGGAACCGTTACCGGGAGTAGATTACATCGGTTCTTCCATTGCGTTATGGGGAAGTCCGGATAGTACAGCCCTGATAGATGTGATTCAGGATATTGTCTTGAAAGAAGGATTGCCTTATCCAACGTGGAGAGGTAAATGGGTGAAAGATCCGACTGCCTATAAACCAGATATATTGACAAGTGGTCTGCAGTATGACAGTATTGTCTCTTATGCTTCTCAGTTGGGTGTAGCTGCGATTTCAGCCTATGATCAGGGTTTCCTTCGTCCCGATCGGGGAAATGAAGGATATATAGACGGGCGGAATTATGAGAAGAAGCCTTTCCGTATGCAAAGTGGAAATCTGTCGCATCGGGAAATGGCGGAAAAAGCACGGGAGAAAGGTATTTTATTGGGACGTACACCGATTACCAATTCATTGGCTCCGGGCACAAAAGATGTCTTTCCGATACCGAGTGACAGTTTGTGTTATCAGCAGAAACGTTTATTGGTCAAGGCTATTAACGAAACAGATACGATCATAGAAGTGAATGATCCGACGTATCTGGAAGAAATCGCCAGTTGGGAAGGTCATTGTGAGAATCTGAATATGATCAAGATCGGGAAAGAGCTGATTCATTATCTGGGTGTGACGAAAACACCTCCTTATCGTTTACAGCAAGTAAAGCGCGGTTATTGGGGAACAAAGGCGACAGCGCATGCCGCTAACGATACGATTTATAAGTTGCAGGTAACCATCAATTACGGCTATGAAGGAATTATTCCGAATTGGGCTTTACAGGAAAAGATCGCCGAGTATTATGCGGATGTTTGTCAGTTGAACGGGTTGGCTTATTATGATTTCGACGGACAGGAATTCCTGTTTAATAACGGGCATGGTTATTATTCAGCCAAACGCTTCTTTCGCCGGATGTTTGAGCATGGAAAGGAAATAGGTGTTCCCTACATTCGTTTCACCGGAGCGACTTTATCCGAAGGTTCATGGCATTACCAGAGTGTCTGGAATGTAGGTGGCGGACGAAACCTATATGATGTGGATACACGTGAATGGGGAAGTGCGACAAGTCAGGGAAAAGACTTGCGGGATGTGACGTATTCCAACTACTTCCCGGTTTCTTTCGGAGGTAATTTTGCCATCAAAGATACATCGACCGTAGAACAATATGAACATATTCAAGCCATTTCCGTGGGCTATGGAGCTACTTATAGTTTAGGTATTAATCAGAAAGACGTAGAAAGTTGTCCACAGAAACAGGCAATCTTCAAGGCTATACGAACCTGGGAAGATGCCCGTTGGGCGAATGCGTTCCCACGTTCACTGAAGAAGTTGTTGAGAGATCCCAAATATGATTGGCATTTGGAAACAGGAGAGGAGAAAGGAACGTGGACGTTATATCAAAGCGAAGGGGGCAAGGTGCTTCAGACGTATCAGTTGAAACCACAAGATACATTAAGCACATTTTGATATAATCTAAGAAAAAGAGGTCGTTCACTTCAATAACGAACGACCTCTTTCAGTTATAAGTCATGGATGAGGAATAATAGGCCCTTGGTTATACTGGTCTTTGTGGATCAAATTCTGGATGATATAGCGTAAAGCGGAACCAAAATCAATCTGTATGGTTGTTTTTCCCATTTTGAAACTGGGCATGATAATTGGATCCGTAATCCATTGTCTGCGAAACAGATCATACTCTCGCTGCACTCCTAAGTTTAATCCAATCTTCTCATTTTGGAGAGTCAGGTACGCTCCGTAAGCCGATGTATTGATGTAAGCTGCCATGGATACGTAAAATGGATTCGTCACATACTGGCCAAAAGCTGTAATTGAAATAGCCTGATTAAATCTATAAGTCAGCAAGGCGCTCATCCCAATTTGCGTTTCTTGCTTACCTGGCATCCAATATTTATAGGCAGCAATACCGCTTGCCATTTCCAGTGCCCCGTAATGCTGGATTAAGTTTACCTCTACGCTTCGTTGGTCGAACAAACCCCACATCGAATTTTGGGTATGACTTCCATGGATTAAACCATTGTCCCATTTCCACAGATACCCGCTTGCGTTTATCCCCATCGTATAAGGATTCCCTGCAACTATATTCAAATCTTTTGATGTCGGGAAATAAACAGACGGATCGAGTAGGATGGGAGATGATGGCATCTCATCCGGCAATTTCCATTGTATTTCATGCTCTTGTTTTAACGGATTCGGAAGGTCAATAACATTCTCTTGAGAATATATTTGCTGCGTATATCCAATAATGAAGAAGATCAGTTCAAACAGATAAATATTCGTTTTTCACATTCTATATCCTCATCCTCCTAAAGAAAACTCCCGTCCTCTTGGCTTCCGGGTCGTGAAGTCGAGGACGGGACTTTTCAGTGTTATGCCGGTTGCTCGCCTTTCTTGCGGTTCAGCTGGGCGATACGCTGGTTGTAGCGTGTGTTCACCTCGTCGATCAAGGCGTTGAGCGAAGTGACAAAAGCTGCGGTTGCCTCTGTCGGGTGCGCCACGCTTTGCACAAAAGCCATGGTCGACATGTAATCGTACAGCTTGATCATGCGGGCACGTACCGATTTGGTTTCTTCCAGTCGGGCAGCGGCATTCTCTTCGGTCCGCTTAGCCATCAGGATAGCATATTCTCCATTCGTTTCCTCCAGGCCGACGATGATCTCATTCAGTCCCAAAGTTGTTACCAAACTGGTATTCTCCGGCTTCTTCAGATCGATCAGGAGACCTTCGATTTTACTCGTTTCTTGCATACCGGGCAAGCGATAACAACCTGTGTACGGTTTAATGATATTGTACAAAGAAATAGCGGCTTCGCGGCGGCTGGCAACCTTCGATGCCTTTCCCGAACGCACCTCGGCAAACAGGCTGACCACCCATTCGTCTCTTTCCTTGTCGATACCCAGCAACTGGGCCGTATAATCACTGATCCGGCTTTGATCTACCAAGTCTTTGATCAGGTTCAGGTCACTGCCGAAAGCTTCCAGTTCCGTTATGGCAAAGCCCAACGCCGATTTCTCTTCTTCCCCTTCCAACGTCCCGGCTTTGGAAACCAGTTCGTCAAAACGGGTCATGAAAGCCACGAACTCAGCGTTATTCAGCTTGTCTAGGCCGATTTCTTGAATTTTGATAATGTCATTCATCTCCAAATAGATTTTTGTTAAACCATCTTTCTGTTTCCATCAGCTGCGACCCGTCAGCTTGAAGGCGGAAACAGTTTCTAACTCTTGTTTGAAACATGTCATGGTTTCCTAAAATAAACCCCGGAAAACGTGTAAAACTCCAGATAGAGGTCTTTCTTGCATTTTGCACGTCTGCGAGAAGTGATTTAGTGGTCTTTCTTGTATTTCGCACGTCGTGTAAAATCCGAGACAGAGGTCTTTCTTTGGCTTTGTACATTTACGAGAAGCGATTTGGAGGTCTTTCTTGCATTTTACACGTCGTGTAAGGTCCCGTAAAGACCTCTTTCTCGCGTTTTGCACATCTTCCGATCTGTTTCAGGGATAAATATACGAGGAAAAACAATAGGTTTGACCTTTTGGGAGGATTTATAGGATATGCTATTAAACAGATGTTTTATGGCCTGTCATTAAAAATTAGAGAAATGGTATGAATTAAAAAGAAATCTGTTCGCTTTTATTAGGTAAAACTGTATTTTTGTAACCTGTAATTTGGATAAAAAAACAACATATAATTATGGTACAGAAAAGTTTGTTAACCCTGGTTTCCCTGTTGGTTTTATCCCTCGGAAACGTATTGAATGCCAAAGAGTATGTAGTCTCATCGCCCGATAAAGCGATTCAGATGAAGCTTGTAGTGGAAGAGAACATTTCGTATGATGTCATGTATCATGGGAAAACATTGATGAAACAGAATCAGATTGCGTTGGAACTGAGTAATGGCATTTTGGGGCAATCGCCTGTAGTGAAGAAGGTAAAACAGAAGGCCTTTCAAGAGCATGTGGATTGCTTTAATTATCGGTGTCCGTCGTTCGATGTGTCTTACAATGAGATGTATGTGACCTTTAAAGGTGATTATGCCTTGGTCTTTCGGGTGTATAATGATGGGGTAGCCTATCGGTGGGAAACGAAGATGAAGGAAGACATTGTTGTCCGCAATGAACAGGCGGATTTCAATTGGGCAGAAGATTATGTTGTTTATCTTCCGTTTACAACATCCAAGAAGGATCCGTACGCCATGGCTTTTCAGAATATTTATGCAGTAAGCAAAATCAGTGAGGCGGATAACAGTAAAGTTGCCTTCTTGCCGGTAACAGCTGATTGTGGCGAAGGAGTTAAGGTGACGATTCTGGAATCTGATCTGGAGAATTATCCGGGTATGTTTGTGCTAGCAGATCCGAAAGCTCGTGCTTTGAAGGCCGACTTTGCTGAATATCCGGAAGAATATGCGGTGAACAGTACGCGTGCCATGAAATATGTAACGAAGCGGAGTGATGATATAGCCCGTTGTCAGGGTACACGTTCTTTCCCTTGGCGAATCATGGCGATTACGAGTGATGATACGCAGATGCCGGTGAATAATCTGGTTTATGCCTTGGCTTCTCCGAATCGGATCGGTGATTATTCGTGGGTGAAATCAGGTAAGGTCGCTTGGGACTGGTGGAACGACTGGGGCATTTGGAATGTCGATTTCAAGGCTGGCATTAATATGGATACCTATAAATATTATATCGACTTTGCCGCAGAGAATAAGATTGGTTATGTCGTGTTGGACGAAGGCTGGTATAATCCGAAGAGTGGCGATATGCTGACTGTCATTCCGGAATTGAATCTGGAAGAATTGATCGCTTATGGAAAATCCAAAGGCGTTGGCCTGATTCTTTGGACAGTGTTTAATGTATTGGACGATCAGTTGGAAGAAGCCTGCAAGAAGTATTCGGAAATGGGTATCAGTGGGTTTAAAGTAGACTTTCTGGACCGGGATGATCAGACAGGCGTTGAAATGGTTTATCGGATTGCCGAGATGACAGCGAAATATCATCTGACACTGGATCTGCATGGTATTTATAAACCGACTGGTTTGAACCGGACTTTCCCGAATATTATCAACTTCGAATCGGTGTTTGGTATGGAAGAAATGAAATGGAGCACGGTGGAAAAAGATATGATGGAATATGATGTCACGATGCCGTTTATCCGCATGATGTGTGGACCGATTGATTATACTCCTGGAGCCATGCGCAATGCAACGAAAAAGGATTTCCAACCGATTTATTACAATCCGATGAGTCAGGGAACGCGTTGCCATCAGCTGGCTACGTATATTGTTCATGATTCACCTCTGACGATGCTGGCTGATAATCCTACGATTTACAGACAGGAACAGCCTTGTGTTGATTTTATCTGTTCTGTTCCCAATACCGGTATTGAGGAGACACGAGTGCTTCAAGGGAAGATGGGTGAATATATTGTTACGGCTCGTCGGGTAGGAAAGAATTGGTATGTAGGAGGTTTGACTGACTGGAATGCCCGGACTGTCAAACTGGATTTATCTTTCTTGGGAGAAGGCAACTATGAAGCCGTATTATTCTCGGATGGTGTGAATGCCGGTAAGCAGGCTGCTGATTATGAGAAGACGGAACAAACCGTAGAGCGTAGCAGTTCTTTACAGATAGACCTCGCTCCTGGAGGCGGATTTGCTCTATCTCTTGTTCAGAAGTGATATGAATTTAAAGTTAAAAGCAGTCAATGAATGTTGACTGCTTTATTTTTATCTGAATATTTGGTGAATCAATAATGATTTAAAAGATAAATCAGACAAAATGTTTGAAATAATAAATAAATAATATACTTTTGTCTTGCCTAAATAATAATAGTACAAAAATGAAAGACAACAAAATTATCGGATCAAAGATCCAACATATACGTGAGATGAAGCAGCTTTCTGTTGAAGATGTAGCTGAAAGATCAGGTTTAAGTGTAGAACAGATTCAGCGGATTGAAGGAAATGTTGATTTTCCATCACTAGCTCCGCTTATTAAGATAGCGCGTGTTTTGGGCGTTCGCCTGGGAACATTCTTGGATGACCAATCTCAATTAGGACCGGTAGTTTGCCGCAAAGGTGACATGGCTGGCGACGGTATTGGATTTACCAACAACAATACGGAAGGTCGTAAGCATATGGCTTATCACTCTTTGTCACAAGACAAGTCGGGACGTCATATGGAACCGTTTATGATCGATGTGGCTCCGTCGGCTGAAGGCGAAAGCTTCGTTACATCTTCGCACGAAGGTGAAGAGTTTATCTATGTCTTGGAAGGTAAGCTGGAAATTGTATATGGAAAGAATACCTATCAGCTGGAAGCCGGTGACAGTATTTATTATGATTCGATTGTAGCTCACCATGTTCATGCAGCCAAGGATGCCTCGGCTCGGATTCTGGGTGTGATTTATACTCCGTATTAATTGGGATCAGGTTATGTTAGCTTTACAGAATAAGACATTGGGACAGTGGCTGGAACATTGGGCTGCTGTTACGCCGGACAAGGAATATATTGTGTATTCAGACCGTGACCTTCGGTTTACGTGGAAAGAGTTTAATGAACGGGTTGACCGGATGGCAAAAGGTATGTTGTCCATTGGTGTGGAACATGGCACGCATGTCGGTATTTGGGCTACCAATGTGCCGGATTGGTTGACATTCCTGTTTGCGGCAGCCAAGATTGGTGCGGTTGCGGTTACAATCAATACGAATTACAAGCAGAACGAGCTGGAATTTTTGGTTGAGAATGCAGATATTCATACCATGTGTATTACAGATGGTGTCTTCGATGGCAGCTATATTGACATGGTTTATACGATGCTTCCTGAACTGAAGGAATCGCAGCGCGGTTACCTGAAGAGCAAACGTTTCCCGAAACTGAAGAATGTGGTATATATCGGTCAGGAGAAGTTTCGTGGTATGTATAATACGCCGGAATTACTGCTCTTGGGTGAGAATATCAGCGATGAGATCTTGGAAGAGGCAAAAGCCAAAGTCGATTGTCAGGATGTTGTGAATATGCAATATACTTCGGGTACAACCGGATTCCCGAAAGGTGTGATGCTGACGCATTACAATATTACGAATAACGGTTTCCTGACAGGAGAACACATGAAGTTTACTTCCGAAGATAAGCTGTGCTGCTGTGTGCCGCTTTTCCATTGCTTTGGTGTGGTATTGGCATCCATGAACGTATTGACTCATGGTTGTACGCAGGTAATGGTCGAGAAGTTTGATCCGCTGGTGGTTTTGGCTTCCGTGCATAAGGAACGTTGTACGGCTCTTTACGGGGTTCCGACGATGTTTATTGCCGAATTGAATCATCCGATGTTCAATATGTTTGATTTGAGTTCACTTCGTACCGGTATTATGGCAGGTTCGTTATGCCCGATTGAATTGATGAAGCAGGTAGAGGAGAAGATGTTCATGCGGGTAACGAGTGTGTATGGACTGACTGAAGCTTCTCCGGGTATGACGCATTCTCGGATTGATGATCCGGCAGAAGTACGTTATACAACCGTAGGACGTGATTTTGAATTTACCGAAGTGCGTGTGATCGATCCGGAAACGGGCGAAGAATGTCCGGTTGGTGTGCAGGGCGAAATGTGTAACCGAGGTTATAATACGATGAAAGGATATTATAACAATCCGGAAGCAACAGCCGAAGTCATTGATGAGAATGGCTTCCTGCATAGCGGTGACTTGGGAGTAAAAGACGAAAACGGTAATTATCGGATTACCGGTCGTATCAAAGATATGATTATTCGTGGTGGTGAGAATATTTATCCGCGCGAATTGGAAGAATTCCTGTATCATCTGGAAGGAGTGAAAGATGTACAAGTGGCAGCTGTGCCTTCGAAAAAGTATGGAGAAGAAGTCGGTGCCTTTATTATCTTGCATGATGGTGTAACCATGACAGAGGATGTGGTGAAAGACTTCTGCCGTGGAAAGATTGCCCGTCATAAGATTCCGAAATATATCTTCTTTGTTGATACCTTTCCGATGACAGGTAGTGGAAAGATTCAGAAGTTCAAGTTGAAAGACTTGGGATTGAAGTTATTGGCAGAAAAGGGAATTATTCCGGTATAATAGCATAAGCTTATTCTTCGTCTGGGTGACGAAGGATAAGCTTATATTTGATTCAGAGGAGACGTCAAGGCTCGATAGTAAGACTTAATTGAAAACAAATTTATTTAGACCTATTTATAATGAAGAGAGTTGTATTCCTTGATTATGTGCGTGTATTTGCCTGTTTTCTGGTTATGTTGGTACACGCGAGTGAGAACTTTTATGGAGCACCCGGTTCAACAGATATGGTGGGTCCTCAGGCTTTACTGAATAACGAGACGGACAGACTTTGGGTCTCCATATACGATGGATTTTCAAGAATGTCTGTTCCTTTATTTATGATTGTCTCGGCATTTCTTCTTGTCCCTATGAAAGCTGAGCAGAACATGTGGCAATTTTATAAACGTAGGTTTACGCACATTCTGCCACCCATGTTCATCTTTATGATCTTGTACAGTACTCTTCCCTTGTTATGGGGACAGATTCATACGGAAACCTCGGTCAAAGATTTATCCCGTATCCTGTTGAACTTCCCGACGTTGGCCGGACATCTTTGGTTTATGTATCCGCTAATTAGTCTCTATTTATTTATTCCAATGATTTCACCTTGGATAAATAAAGCAACGGCTAAAGAAGAGCGTTTCTTTATCCTGTTGTTTTTAATATCTACCTGTATTCCTTATCTGAACAGGTTCTTCGGAGAAGTATGGGGACAATGTTTCTGGAATGAATATCATATGCTTTGGTATTTTTCTGGGTATCTTGGTTATCTCGTTTTGGCTCATTACATACGTGTGCATCTTGACTGGAGCCGGAGCAAACGCTTGAATGTTGGCTTGCTTTTAACGGTGATTGGTGCTGTATGGACGATATTGTCATTCTATGTTCAGGCTGTTCCGGGTGTAATCCATTCTACTCCGGTTTTAGAGATCGGATGGGCTTTCTGTACGATTAATTGTGTATTACTTACTACCGGAATGTTTCTTATGTTTTCGTGCATACAGCAGCAGGAAACGCCGCGTCTGATTCTTGACATCTCCAAGTTGAGCTATGGAATGTATTTGATGCATATCTTCTGGCTGGGCATGTGGACTAGTATCTGTAAGGAAGTTCTGGCTTTGCCTACTGTAGCTGCTATACCTTTTATCGCTATCGCTACGTTTGTGAGTTGCTATATAGCTACAAAGATCCTATCTTATCTTCCGAAAAGTAAATGGATTATTGGATAATCTCTTGAATAACCCCGATATGAATAACCACCCGTATTGTCATGTAGCATGCGGGTGGTTATTTATTATCAGACCGATCATCGGAGTTTTTTTACAGGCCTACGCGAATTTCAGCCAACCATGTTGCTCCTGGTCAGAACTTATGAACCAGTTCTGCTGCCTGTTTACAACCCTCCGTTTGGTTTATCTCGCCTTCATTTAGTACTCCGGGAATAAGAACTTCGCCAGCCAACTCCCATTTTAATAAAGCAGCTGATCGTTCCAATGCTATGCGTACGCCATCCATGACTGTTGGGTCGTGCTCTTCACAACACGTAATTAATCCCCATTTCTTTCCTGTATAGTTTTTCCCACCTACCACAAGAGAGAAGAGGCAGTCAATGATACCTTTGATTTGAGCTGGTATAGAATACCAATAGGTAGGTGTTGTGAATACTATTGCTTCAGATTCAAGTATAGAAGATGCAATAGTATCGAATGAGGGATTGAATGCGCATGCTTTGCCTGTCTTGTAGCAGGACATACAGGCGTGGCAACCATTTATATTTGCCGAAACAGCATCAAATCGTTGTATAGTGTGTCCACATTTTATTGCTTCTTCAATAAAGGCTTCTGTCATGGCAAAACTATTACCATGTTTACGCGGACTGCCTGTAATAACTGTTATTTTCATAATCTTCTTTTCCTTATTTTTGTAGGGTATTTGAATTCTGATTATACGCTTTTGCGACACATTTCCATTCACCGTTCATCTTCATTAATAGGAGATAGTCGGTAAAGTCAATGTGTCCGCCCCAGTTTTCCTCTAATACGCGGACAACCGCTAAGGTCTCTTCTACATCAATTACATCAACACGAGCCTTAAATCTGTTGTCAGGACCAAATGTA
>ERZ780034.590-NODE-590-length-13417-cov-3.28933_pt1 | contig 13417 bp, 10 predicted proteins | sample MGYA00511855_ERZ780034 | MGnify/ENA primary metagenome ERZ780034 (study PRJEB29588, sample SAMEA2148024) | human gut metagenome | biome: human gut; feature: human-associated habitat; material: faeces | place: Denmark | collected 2008/2010 ...
CAAAGAACTCGACACGGCCTTCAATAGGTCGGCAAAAGCGCTCGACCACGATCTGCGCGCATTCGAAGAGGAGCAGGCCGCGGAAGCATCCGTCAGGCACAAGGAGTTTGCAAAGCAGAAAGCTCAACTTGACGAACAGCAGAAAGCCGAGCTTGCGGGCAAAGGCGTGGACGTTTCCCTGCTTGCACAATATCGCAAGGCGCTGGAGGGGCTAAGGGCATTGTTGGAGAAAATCGAGGCTGAGCGCCCCGACGTGATCAGATATCGCTATGCAGAGCAAAATCTGTTTGCCAAGGAGCCCGAAATCAAAAAGAGTATCAAAGAGATAGAGCAGCTACTCGCCATGATGCGCCAGCGCTATGAGGACAAGCGAACGCGAATGGAGAGGAAACGGCAGGAGCTGGAAGAGCGCCAAAAGGCGGTTGGCAAGAATCTCACCCACAGGCGAGAAGGGCTGAAACAGTATCATCAGATCGTGGAGAATGAGCATCTCGTGCCAGATGGGTTTCTCTCCGACGACAAAGCCACAACGACCAACCAGGACTGTCAGCAACTGTTGAGCCAGCTGCGCGGCACGGTGAATCAGAAACGCGAATCGATAGACAAGCTGAAGGACGCGGTGGTCGGGTTCAACCGCAATTTCAAGCCACAGAATGCTTTCCATTTCAACACCATGCCCGTGACGGACCACGACTATCTGCAGATAGCCGCGGACCTGCAGGACTTCATGGACAACAACAAGATAGAGGAGTTTCGCCGTCGCACCAGCGAACACTACAAGGACATCCTGGGACGTATCTCGACGGAGATAGGCGCGCTGATGAGACGCCGCTCGGACGTGGACCGTGTGATACAAGACATCAATCGCGACTTTGTGGAGAAAAACTTTGCCGGAGTCATCAAAAGCATTGAGCTCAGGGCCAACGAGTCGTCCGACAAACTGATGCGGCTGCTCATGTCCATCCACGATTATACGGTCGAGAACGAATTCTCCATCGGCGAGCTCAACCTCTTCTCGGGGGACAATCGCGACGAGGTGAACCGCAAGGTGGTGGACTATCTGAAGAGTCTCGCCCATCAGTTGCTGAACGAGCCCAACCGTCCAAAAGTCTCTCTTGGCGACGCCTTCCGCCTGCAGTTCCGCGTCAAGGAGAACGACAACGACACCCTCTGGGTGGAGCGTATCAACAATGTGGGGTCTGATGGTACAGACATACTGGTAAAAGCGATGGTGAACATCATGCTCATCAATGTGTTCAAGAAAAAAGCGGCCAAGAAGAGCGGCGACTTTATCGTACATTGTATGATGGACGAGATAGGACGATTGCATCCCAACAATATCAAAGGCATCCTGCAATTCGCCAATTCGCGAAACATCTATCTCATCAACAGTTCCCCCACGTCGTACAACCCCTACGACTACCGCTACACGTATCTGCTGAGCAAACAGGGTGTGAAAACGAGGGTGGAAAAACTGCTTAAACGACTCAATTAAGTGTCTCATTTATGGCAATAAGCGCGTCTATAAAAGCCTTGCTGAAAGGCGAGCAAGTAGCTGGTTCGAAAATGAGCAGCCAGCTGACTGACGAACTGATGGCAGAGGGATTGCTATCCGTAGTGGCTCGTGGATCAAGAAAATCGTACCGGGCGCGAGACACAGACGCTTTGAGGAGATATCTCATCGACAAGGACGAAAGCTACCGCGTGCTGGAAATCGACGCCTCCGACTCGCGTGCCTCGATGGCGAGAGATACGGGCAACTCCAAACTGGCGGCCGTCCGATCATGTCCAGGATTTCCCATAAACTGCTATGAGCCTATTGCGTGTCGGCTGAACGGATCGCCATGGATGGTGAATCCTCAGGAAGGCAGTTTCCTGTTTGTTGCGGACTGGAAGACATTCGTAATTCCAGAGGATGTCATTGTGGTGGGAATCGAAAATATGGAAAACTTCCGAAAGATTCGCCAACAGCGAGCCCTTTTTTCTTCCGAGCTGGGCCTCCATCGTCTTCTGTTCGTTTCCCGCTATCCACAATCCACAGATCTCCGTTCCTGGTTGTGCTCCATACCAAACCACTACATACATTTCGGAGATTTCGATCTGGCCGGCATAAGCATTTTCCTCACAGAATTTCATGCCCACTTAGGAGAGCGTAGTTCATTCCTTATCCCAAAGGATATAGAACAGAGATTGGCAAATAATGGCACAGAGCAAAGATACAATGCGCAATACCAAAAATTCAAAAACCTAACAACCCATATTCCTGCTCTTCAAAACCTCATTGATGCTATAAACAAATATCGTAGAGGTTATGACCAGGAGGGATATATTAGCATTTGACACCATGCAGCCAATCAAGACCTTTACAGGAACAGACTCCTTCTCGAACCCTTGCGAAGTATTGTCCGTGTTGTAGTCTTAACGTTATAACGTTTAACGTTTTCGTAAACGCATACGCCCGCCACAGCGGCCCACGGAAATTACAACTGCTCCTACATAAAAATAGGCGCAACCCATTGGGTTGCGCCCGTCCTATGTTTGTTGATCCTTTCTGACTAGACTTTACTTCACCTCCTCGAAGATTATTATAATTGAATATCAGTGAGTTATACTTGTATGGTGCAAATATGGATGTTTATATTGATAGGTAAAAGTAGGAAAAGATAGACAAATCGGAAGATTATCATCAACCATATAACATTCATGCTATTCTTTTGATAAAAAAGCGATAATGGTATACGGAATTATGTTGTCGCCGCCCCATGGCACGTACTGCATCCGCTCGTTGCATAAGATAGGCTGCACTCGGGAATTTGAAAGGAAGCTTTCATTCCGCTCGTTTGCACCATCTTTGATGATGATTTGTGCGATGTCGTGCTGTTCCTTGAACACCTCGGATGTTTTGATGTGAAGGCGGCTAATGTGCGGTGGGTGGGGATGGTAGCCCACAGAGAAATAAAAAATTGTTTATAAACTTGCTTTTTTAGGGCGAAGATATGAGCGAATGTTGGAGGGGAAAAGACAAGTACCAGAAATTTATGTGCGTCTCAAAAAGTTTCCCGATAGGCAAAATATTTTCTTTATTGATGCGTTATAATAAGTAATATTATGTACCTTTGCAAATCATAAATGAAGACATTGTTAAAATGGCAAATAAAAAGATAAATCGGTTGAAGATTGTTCTTGCAGAAAAAGAAAGAACCAATAATTGGTTAGCAGAACAATTAGGCAGAGACAAGGCTACAATATCTAAATGGTGTACAAATACTTGTCAGCCAGACATTGAAACATTTATAAGGATTTCAAAACTTTTGAATGTTGATGTCTCGGATTTACTTAGATTAGATGTAGTAGAAGTATAAAACAAAAAAGAAGAAAATCATGAAAAAAAATAGAAAAGAGCTGCTCATGGAGCAAGCAAACAAAATAGAAGATGTTCTTAATGTTCTCCGTACCCAGTTCGGAGAGGGTTATGAAGACGAAATTAACTATTTGGAAATTGTCAAAGGTAAATTGTCAAATAGCTAAAGATTAAGACCATGGCATTACCTAAATTTCAAGATTTCTTATATCCGTTTCTTAAAAAATTAGAAGACGGTAAAGATGTGACCTCAAAAGAAATGAAATCATTTCTTATTGAGCATTTTGGATTGACACCAGAAGACTGTGCCGTAAAAACAAAAAGTGGGAAAACCATCCAGTTTGAGGACAGATATAGTTGGACACGTCAATGGTTGCGTCGTGCTTTATTGATAACGCTTCCCCAAAGAGGCATGTACAGGATTACTGATAGAGGTAAGGATTATTTGAAAAACCATACATCTCTAAAAGAATCCGATTTGTTGGAATATCCCGAATACGCAGAATATGCAGGTAAATCTCCAAAGAGTAGTGGCTCTGTCCATATAAAATCCACGAATAGTGATACAACGAATTCGATGCCAACACCGACAGAACAATTAGAATCAGCTTATCAGATAATAGTGAAAGACCTCGCTGCCGATTTATTGCAAAAGGTTTTGGAACAATCTCCAAAGCGGTTTGAGCAAATAGTAGTTGACCTTATGCTTGCTATGGGTTATGGTGGCTCATTGGATGATGCAGGAATGGTTACGAAATTTTCTCATGACGATGGAATAGATGGTATAATCAAAGAAGATAAACTTGGATTAGACAAGATTTATATCCAAGCTAAACGTTATGCTATCGGGAATACCATCGGGAAACCAGATCTTCATGCTTTTGCAGGAGCACTTGATGAAAAGAAAGCAAATAAAGGGGTTTTCATAACGACAAGCAAGTTTACTAGTGAGGCACGTAAGTTCGCAGAAGAAAAGGCTAGCAAGAAGATCGTGCTTATTGACGGTGAGGAACTTGCACGCTATATGATAGAATATAACATTGGTGTCAGTACAAGGAGAACTTTTGTAGTCAAACGTATAGACTCCGACTATTTTGAGGGTGATGAAAATGATGTATAAGTTTGTAGATTTGTTTGCTGGTTGCGGAGGTCTTAGCTTAGGACTCCAGCAAGCAGGTTTTTCCCCATGGTTTGTTAATGAAATCGTGGAGCAATTCTGCAATACATATAAGTTTAATCATGATTTGAGTGATGAACATTATTTTGTTGGGGATATAGCAGAACTAAACTTGCATTTAGATGATTACAAAGAAATTCTATCGGATATAACCTTGGTATGTGGAGGTCCCCCATGCCAAGGCTTTTCCATGGCAAATCGCCAAAGGATATTAGATGATCCAAGGAACTCTTTGTATAGGCAGTATCTGATATTTCTTAAAAATGTGCGTCCAAAATTCTTTGTAATGGAGAATGTAAAAGGTATGATGAATAAGATAGAGGAAATTAAACAGAATTTCAAGGAATATCTTGGTGAAGAATACCAATTTGATTATGCCCTCTTCAAAGCACAGGACTATGGCGTACCACAAAATAGAGAACGTTTTATAATGATTGGTAACCGAGTAGGTGTATCACCTCATTTGATTTTTGAGGAAATTTACAAACATAAGCGCAAGCCGTTTGTATTGAAAGATGCCTTGGAAGGTCTACCACATCTAATTGCAAAGAAAGAAAAGGGTTCTAAAGGCATAGAGTGCGCAGAATCAGGGTTTACCGAATGTGATTTTACATATATCCATAACGATTTCTATAAGTTTATCAATGGAGACAGAGAAATAACAAAACTCTACAATCACAAGAATCGGTACAATAATGAACGTGATATAGAAATATACCGTCGTTTACCGCAAGGTGCGAACTCCTTGCATGAATCAATTGCTGACATAATGCCATACAAGAGAAGAAACGACATATTTAAAGATAAGTATTTCAAGTTAGATGAAACACAGATTTGCAAGACGATTACTTCACACATGAAGTTTGACTGCAATATGTACATTCATCCTTGGGATGCAAGAGGATTGAGTCCTCGTGAAGCAGCACGTATTCAGACGTTTCCAGACGATTATGTGATAACTGGTTCCCAAAACATATGGTATGCACAAGTCGGGAATGCAGTTCCAGTAAAACTTGCCAAAGCCATTGGTGATGGCATCATGAATTTTATACGATGAGACATCTTGAATTATTTGCAGGAATTGGTGGTTTCAGAAGGGCTATGGATCTTCTGACGCAAGACCATGTAATGAATTTTCACTGCGTTGGCTATTCTGAGATAGACCCAAAAGCAGTGAAAACATATTGTGCCAATTATCATCCAGAAGAGGATGGCGAGGTGGCGCTGGGTGACATTGTTGAGTTTACCAGCGATGTGAACAACATCATAAATCTACCCGATTTCGATTTAGTGACAGGTGGATTCCCATGTCAGACGTTCAGTATGATGGGAAGACAGGCAGGCTTTAACGAGGATCGAGGTCTGATGTTTTTCCATATCATAGACATTCTTAGAGAAAGAAGACCGCGATACGTATTACTTGAAAATGTCAAGAATCTCAAGAATCATGACAAAGGAAGAACATATACGAGAATAAGAGAAGAATTGGAGGCATTGGGATATAGTGTGTTTACAGATATTTTCAATACTGCCAAGTTTCATCTGCCACAAACTCGTAACAGGCTCTTGATATTTGCCACGACAGAACCAGTACCAAACAATTTTGAGGATATGTTCACTTGCGAGAATGTTGCAGATACCTTTGAAGTTGTTTATGAGAGGCTAAGTACAAGTAATTATGCAACAGTAAATGATTTACTTTTGGAAGAAGTAGACCAAAAGTATTTCTTGTCCGAGAGAATAAAACCTACCATTTTGGCTGATGGCTCGGCAAATTTTAAGTCTCGCTCAGATATAAACATGAGTATCGCAAGACCATTGACTGCCACGATGCATAAAATGCACAGGGCTTGTCAAGATAATTATTACAGCCAGGATTTTATTGAATCTCATGGTGCGGCAAATCCTGTGAAAACTATGACAAAAGAGGAATTGGCTCAACTGCCTATCCGTAAGCTAACACCAGAAGAAGCGTTCATGCTGCAAGGATTTCCTGCTGCATTTGCACTTAATGGACGCAATGCAGGAGTTGCAGATGGCTCTCTTTACAAGCAAGCGGGTAATGCGGTAAGCGTAAATACGATTTATGCTACTCTTTACTTCTTAATAACAAACAATATAATTCATGAATAAAATGTTTTTCTTCTTTTTCGATATTGAAAAGCGTATAGGCTTAAAGAAATTAAGCAGCGCAGATTTGGGCACAAAAGGTACAAGCAATCAAACCCACATAGGACTCTACAAAGATGTATTTCAATTCTTGGGTGACAATGTTGTTACAACAGCAATGCTTGTCTATGGCGACTATTGCCAAATGTTGGATTGCTATTTTGATAGAATTGAAAACCCTGACGGATCTCACAGAAGCCCTAAGATAAGGATGGGGAAAAAGAAAGAGGACTCTGTTGCTTCCAAGATTAGAGAATTTGCCTTGACAGATACCAATGCGGATTGGTATCTTGTTTGGTCTGGACTTGAAAATAAGGACTTGGTGTTTTGGCTTATCAATAGTAAATCAAATAATTTCAATGTAATAAAAGACTTGGTTGGCTCAAAAACTCGCGTCATCACAGATGAAGACAAGGCATATGCCAGTCTAAAGAACATAATGGTAAACAAGATAAACCAGTCAAGTGTCAATATACAGAAAGAGATAGAAATTATCTCACAAACAGGGGAGCAAAGCAAGAAATACAAGTCTTTTGATTTGGAAAAGGCAAAGAGAAACATGGCTTTAGTTGGCAAGAGAGGTGAGGAACTTGTAAACGAATACCTTGAACAACTGAAGAACTTGCATCAAGTAGAGTCATTTGAATGGATGAATAAAAGTAGAGAATCGGGATTGCCATACGATTTTATACTGAATGAAAAGCAGTATATAGATGTGAAGTCAACAAGATTTGATTTCTCACAAAATATTGTATTCAGTAATCAAGAGGTAGGTTTTGTAAATCAGCAAAAATCTGATTTTGATTATTCCGTGTATCGTGTTTTCGACATTACTGAAGCAAATGCAAATCTGAAGATTTGTACGCAATGTATGCCCTATATGGAGCAACTCAACAAGAATGTACAGGCGTTTAATGAGGCGATAATCCAAAGTAAAACACGATTGTTAGGGTTGAATGTGGCAGTATCTCCAACAGATTGCTTCGGAAACATACAGGACATTATAAGATTGTAAAGTATGGGAGAAATTGTAAAGCATATAAACGATACAAATGCCAGTTACCGTCAGCCAAATGCTGGTGACGCCAAGAATACAGATTTATTCTTGGATAATGAGCATTATTCTTTGTTTAAAGATAGCGGAGAGCAAATTATTGTTAGATATGATAAAGAAAATCTAACTAAGGCAATTTTGTTTATTGCATCTATCTTGCCAAGAAAATTTGACCAATCAGCGACACATGAGTTGATCAAGTTTTCAAAAGAGTTTGTGCTTGACCAATTAGCGATTATTGATGCACTGTTCACTGAAGACGGCAGACCTGTAAATACATTTACGCAAGTGTGGAATGCTCGTAAGGATGTTCCACAAAAAAATGGGAAGATAGATAAACGTTTCTATTTCAATGGACTATTAAAGGATGTTCTCTATACAGATTACACCGGTGTTCAGCGTAAGACAAAATTCACAATAAGAAATTATTTTGCAGGGGGATATTCCGATTTACATATAATCAAAGCTAATGATGGTATTTTTGACATTCGCATATCAAACGCTAATATTCCAACATACGACAATAAGGAAGATGGACTTGAAGAGGTAGACCAAAAGAAAGGAATAAAATGCCTCCAACAAATCTACTATGGTGCACCTGGAACAGGCAAGTCGTTTGAGTTAAAAGAGATAACCAAAGGTTACTCGACCATCCGCACGACGTTCCATCCAGACAGCGATTATTCCACGTTTGTCGGAGCATATAAGCCGACAATGGAAGAAACGCCAGTGTATGGTGCGCAAGGAGTTGAGGTAGCAAAGGAGAAACGCATCACCTACACCTACGTCAAGCAAGCGTTTTTAAAAGCCTACCTCGGTGCATGGCAGAAGTATACAACGAGCGGTGAGACGGCAGAACCGCAGTTCTTGGTGATTGAGGAAATCAACCGAGGCAACTGCGCCCAGATATTCGGTGACCTGTTTCAGTTGCTCGACAGAAGCGACAATGGTTTCTCCACATACCCGATAGAAGCCGACTCCGACTTGCAGAACGAGATAAGAGAAGCGTTTGGCAAGGGCGGAGAGTATGAACTTGCAAACGAGTTGGACGTGGAAAACGTAGTAGACAGCTATACAAGCAACTATGGCGAGACTTTGTCCGACGACATCGAGAACGGACGAGTATTGCTGCTGCCCAACAACCTCTATATATGGGCAACCATGAACACCAGCGACCAAAGCCTGTTCCCCATCGACTCTGCCTTCAAGCGCCGTTGGGACTGGCGATACGTGAAGATAGCCGATGTTGGAAAGGGTTGGAAGATAAAGTGTGGCATAGAATACTGCGATTGGTGGACGTTTGTTGAGGAAATCAACAAGAAGATAGCCAAGGAAACAAGCAGCGACGACAAGAAACTCGGCTACTTCTTCTGCAAGCCACCAAAGGATAGCGATACCATTACGGAAGAAAAGTTTGTCGGCAAAGTGTTGTTCTATTTGTGGAACGACGTGTTCAAGGACGGCGACATCACGCTCTTCAAGGTTAGTGACGAGCCAGAAGCAGAGATATGCTTCGATGCGTTCTACGACAGCGACAACAAAGTGAATGTTGAGGCAATAAGAAAGTTCTTGGTTGGTGTAGTTGGCGAAGAAAATATCAAGAAAAAGGAAGAACTTGAAGAAGCAAAAGACAATGATGACAAAATCGTGGAAGACGAAGATGGAAATTCGGCAACATCAAGTAGCAGAAACTTTGATAAGTTTACTATAAACGATGGTACAGAATGTGCGAAAAACAAATTGGCATTTGAATGTATAAAAGAATATGTCAGACTGAATCCAGATATTTCAGCACAAGAAGTTTATGACACTTGGAGTTCTTTGGGCAAACTTGTTTCTCATTTTATAGAAACCCAAAAAGAGTTTGACGCACGAAAAGACAATAGCAAACAACGTTCTCAAGCGATTGAATGTCATGGAACTACATTGTATGTTGCTTGTAATGGGTATGGCGATAATGGAAAAGCTGATTTATTAATGAATTTGGTCAATGAAAAGGGCTGGGGACTCACTATTAAGAAAATCGTAAAATAATGCGCATACTAATCGAAGAATACCAATATGATTATGAGGACGTTTATGATGTTCTCAAAGGCCTTGGTGTGCTTCAAGACGTGGAGGGAAAAGTAAGCTTGAGCTACGTAGGCTACTACTACAACGACGACCCCGACGTGAACGACTGCGTGTTTATTCTGCCCAAGGTGTTGTTGGAAGGCGAGTTTGGCAAGGAGAAAGTGTTCGGGCATATCGAGCCACGAGACTTGATAAACGCCGAGGACTGCAAGGACTTGACCTCCGAGGGACACACGTTTATCTACAACTTGAGCGTATGGATATACAGAGCCATCACCGTGTTCCGCGACCATGAGTTTGACCGTGTGGAAGACGGCAAACGGCAGTCGAGCATCGTGCTATACAAGCAAGCCCCGATGATGGGACACACGAGAAAGCGCAAGGCAAACACGTTTCTCGATGTGCTACTCACTCTGCAAGAATGGAACAAGCGGAACGAGAGTTTTGTGATGTTCATCGTGAAGAATCTCCACTCCGGCTACAACAAGATAAACTGGACACGCACTATCAGCCGAAGCCAAGCCGTAATACAGGAAAGCATCGGTGGCACACGCCGACAAGACGTGAGCTATCTGAATCCCATCAACCAAAAACGCCAGGTAAACTTCGACGAGGAGCTGCTTGTCATCTATTACAGCATATTGCAGCATATGCACGACAAGTACGGTTTCCCTGTAAGCATCAACGTGAACTTCCCTCTAATACGAGGCGACAAGTTTGCGAGATACATCGGCGGTTACGGCAAGCGGCGACTGAAGCAAATCAAGTACAAATACTTTTCCGACAAGGCTTTGGAGCTATGGGAACTGTGCTATGCCTTCTTCGACCGACCAGACAACATCATGCTCAACGTTGACCAAAGGGAATACCTGTTGGTGAAGAGTTTCCATATTGTGTTTGAAGCCATCATCGATGAACTGATAGCCGGCGACCAGAAGTTGCCCAAGGAACTGAAAGACCAGCCCGATGGCAAGCGAGTGGACCATATCTATCAATACCAGGAGCTGACCAACAACACGACCGACGACAACATCTATTACATCGGCGACTCCAAGTATTACAAGCGAGGCAACTCCCTTGGCAAAGAGTCGATATACAAGCAGTTTACCTACGCAAGGAACGTGATACAATGGAACATCGATCTCTTCAACGACGGCAAGGAAGAGGAGAAGAACGGTCATGTGAAACTGCGCGACGACGTGACCGAGGGCTACAACATCATCCCCAACTTCTTCATCTCAGCCAACCAGAATGTACTTCGCCCTGAAGACGACATCAAGCTCATTGACAGCGACAAGGAAGCAGACAAGCGCAGACAGCAATACTACCTCAGTAGGCAGTTTGAGAACAGACTGTTCGACCGAGATACGTTCCTGCTTGCACACTACGATGTGAATTTCCTCTTCGTAGTGGCACTCTACGGACGCAACCACTCGGCAAGTAAGGCACTGTGGCGCAACAAGGTACGGCAGATGTTCCGCAAGGAAATCCAACAGATGCTGAAGGAGAACTTCGAGTTCTATGCCATGACCGCCAAGAGTGATGTCAATCCCGACGTGTACATCAAGGAAAACTTCCAGTCGCTCCTTGGTAAGGTATACCACCCTTTCGACAACCGAGAAGGCAGCGACCAGCAGTATTTCTCGCTCGCTCTGCGCAAACCAGAGAAAGAGTCGGACGCAACAATCAGAGCAAAAGTGGCAAGCGAGAACGAAGCTGTAATGTTCGAGCTGAAAAATGCCTTTTACATCGCCAAGTGTCCGCTTGGCGTAGACCCAAGGACATTGCCCGAAGACAAGATGCCAATAGTAGAGCCACGTCCGCACGATGTCATACCGAAGCAGTTTCTCACGATGCACTACTTGGAGAACTACCCCAAGGCAACGTTTCTCATTGGCATCGTGAATGGTTACGAGCATCTGAACTGGATATTCAGCCGAAACGGTGGCAAGCGAGATGATGCCTACAATGTGCGCCTTGGTAAGGACGTGCATGGCGGTGTGGTGAAGAGCCGCGACTATGTGAAGCACGCCAAGTTCGTCATCCTGTATATGGACGGCGAGAAGAAAGTGTACAAGGCGTTTCGTGTGAAGAACACTGGTGAGCTGACCCATGAGCAAATGATAAGCCAAGGGTATCTCAACCCACGGCACGACAGGTATTTCTGCTATTTCTTCGATGAAGAGATAACACTCGGAGAGTTCGACATTGAGACTATTATCGAGGCAGAGAAAACGAGAAATGCAGGTTACGCAAAGGGTATGCCTATCTATGTGAATGGTGAGGAGTTGATAAAGTTTAGGAAGTAACAAGATATAGTTGACCTATGAATAAAAACAGACGATATAAAGAGGTCGGAAAATGTATATGGTGTGGTGCGACTGAGGGCAACACGTCTTTTGAAACAGCTCCACATATATTACCAAGACGATTAGGTGGCACAGAAATCGGATTTGATGTTTGTGATAATTGTAATCATTACTTTGGAACAGCTCCCAAAGGAAAAGTTGGTATTCCAAGCATAGATCATGCACTAAAAGAAATTTTTGGAGCATTTAGAATGTTTGGAAAGAATTTAAACTCGCAATCATATAGAAACTACACGTCCTCATATTTCAGTTACCGACACAAGGAACGCACCATAAAGATAAGAAACAATTTTAATATTAAAGCTGTAACGATACAGTTTAAAAGAGGCTTATATGAAATATTTCTGCAAAAATACCACTGTTTCACAAAAGACGGTAATAATCCAAAATTTGATTTTGTCAGGAAATTCGCAAGGTATGGTATAGGGAATCCTCATGTCTACTATGCCTATAATAATGTCATATTAGCTCCTGGAGAAGGCGAAATGAGCAATCCTATACTTCATATGAGTGATAAGCTTATTGATGACATGAACAAGTATGGATTTTACAACATATGGCTTCTTGGGCACAATTTCTATATAGAAGTTTTCCCAATTTTAGCTACTCGTTATCGTAATCAATATCTGCAAATGCAAGCAGATTCAACCTTGCTAAACGCAAAAGGAGATGAAGCCATTTTTGAGTTTACAGATGTTGGACAAATAGATTTCTTTATGCAAAGGTTTAATTCATAAGCGATAATAGAATTTAAAGCTGGAAAATACAAGTCATAAACGATATCGTCATTAAAGAATAATATGAAATATTCACGCAAGCAAATTGATAAGGCTGGTGATGCACTTACAAGTTCAAAGGAACATTCTGAAGTAGAAGCTGCCACTCTTTTGATAAATGATTGGCGTTCTCATCATTTATTTGTATCCTTAATTCCGCAACCCTTTAGTTTAACGTTATTTAATTGGGTAGGAGGTAAATGTTATTCATAAAAGGCATTTACCTCCTACTTTCACATTTACCGACCTCCCACACCACCGTACGTGCGGTTCCGCATACGGCGGTTTCGTGCTTTTACACCTCACGGTGTGTGACAAGTTGTTTTCAGCCATCCCTTCGAGATACGTCACTTCTATTCTATTGTCGGATTCCGTCCTATCGTGGTAAGCGTGTCCGCGATGCTAGTATCTATGCGTCAAAAAAATATCGCTCAAGTT
>ERZ780034.593-NODE-593-length-13373-cov-7.75304_pt1 | contig 13373 bp, 9 predicted proteins | sample MGYA00511855_ERZ780034 | MGnify/ENA primary metagenome ERZ780034 (study PRJEB29588, sample SAMEA2148024) | human gut metagenome | biome: human gut; feature: human-associated habitat; material: faeces | place: Denmark | collected 2008/2010 ...
TGGCACAGGAAGATGTTTTTAAGAAAATTGTAAGCCATTGCAAGGAATATGGCTTCGTGTTCCCAAGTAGTGAAATTTATGATGGCTTGGCTGCCGTTTATGACTATGGTCAGAATGGTGTTGAGCTCAAGAACAATATCAAGCAGTACTGGTGGCAGAGTATGGTGTTGTTGCACGAGAACATTGTTGGTCTCGATGCAGCTATCTTCATGCACCCTACAGTATGGAAGGCATCTGGACACGTAGATGCTTTCAACGACCCATTGATTGATAACCGTGATTCAAAGAAGCGTTATCGTGCCGATGTGCTCATCGAGGATCACATGGCTAAGTATGAGGAGAAGATTGCCAAGGAGATTGCCAAGGCTCAGAAGCGTTTCGGCGATAGCTTTGATGAGGCTCAGTTCCGTGCAACTAATCCTCGCGTTCTGGAGAACCAGAAGAAGTTTGATGACCTCCATGCCCGCTATACTGAGGCTATGCAGGGTCCTAACCTGGAGATGCTGAAGCAGATTATCGAGGACGAGGGTATCGTTTGCCCTATCAGCGGTACCAAGAACTGGACAGACGTTCGCCAGTTCAACCTGATGTTCTCTACCCAGATGGGTGCTGCCAGCGATGCTACAAGCAAGGTATATCTCCGTCCTGAGACTGCTCAGGGTATCTTCGTAGATTACTTGAGCGTTCAGAAGACCGGTCGTATGAAGTTGCCATTCGGTATCTGCCAGATTGGTAAGGCTTTCCGTAACGAGGTTGTTGCCCGTCAGTTCGTATTCCGTATGCGTGAGTTCGAGCAGATGGAGATGCAGTTCTTCTGCCAGCCTGGTACTGAGATGAAGTGGTTTGAGTATTGGAAGAAGGTTCGTCTGGCTTGGCATGAGGCACTGGGCATGGGTAACGAGAACTACCGTTATCATGATCACGAGAAGCTGGCTCACTATGCTAATGCTGCTACCGACATCGAGTTCAAGATGCCATTCGGCTTCAAGGAAGTGGAGGGTATCCACAGCCGTACCAATTTCGACCTTTCTCAGCACGAGAAGTACAGCGGCCGCTCTATCAAGTACTTCGATCCAGAGAAGAACGAGAGCTATGTGCCTTACGATGTAGAGACATCTATCGGTGTAGACCGTATGTTCCTCAGCGTAATGTGCCACTCTTACTGCGAGGAGAAACTGGAGAATGGCGAGACACGTGTTGTTTTGCGTTTGCCAGAGGCTTTGGCACCTGTTAAGTGTGCTGTGTTCCCATTGGATAAGAAGTATGGTTTGCCAGAGTTGGCACATGAGATTGTTGACGAGTTGAAGTTCCACTTCAACACTCACTATGGCGATCCTAAGGATTCCATCGGTAAGCGTTATCGCCGTCAGGATGCCATCGGTACTCCATTCTGTATTACCGTTGACCACGAGACTCCAAATGATCATAAGGTAACTCTCCGTTATCGTGATACCATGGAGCAGGAGCGTGTTGCAATTTCTGATCTCCGCAGCATCATCGAGGAACGCGTAAGTATTACTAGCGTATTAAAGAAACTTGGTAATGAAATTAAGAATTTCTAAATATCTCTTCTTGCTCGTGATGGCAGTGTTCGCCCTGTCATCATGCAGCGAGGATGATAACACCGTAGATGAGTATGCCAACTGGCAGGAGCGCAACGAGCAGGCTTTTGAAGATACTTTGGCTTATGCCCGTCAGCAGATAGCCAACGGCAGCACCGAATGGAAGGTGATTCGCAAATGGTCGCTCCAGAACCAGACACCTAACAATGATGTGACTGGTATGGATGTTCCGCTTTCCTACAAGGATGCTGATCACATCGTGGTTCGCGTGTTGAAGGAAGGCAAGGGCAGCGGATGCCCTATGTACACCGATTCTGTGAAGGTGAGCTATCTTGGCAGATTGCTGGGCACTGATACTTATCCTGCAGGTTATGTATTCGATAAGACCTTTGAGGGTACCTACGACAAGGCCACTGCTCAGGTAACTACCAATTTGGCGAGTGGCTGGATAGATGGTTTTACCACAGCCGTGCTCAATATGCACATCGGCGATCATTGGCTGGTGTATATCCCATATCAGCTGGCTTATGGTTCTACCCAGAGTTCGAGTAGCGTAATCCCTGCCTATTCCATGCTTCGCTTCGAGATAGTGCTCGACAGCTACTATCGTCCGGGTCAGGTAATACCGGGTTCTAGAGCTGCTGCCCAGGCACTCAAGGGAGAATGGATTACAGAGTAGGATTTTTGGGGGATTTACACCTTATTATATATAGGTGATAGAATAGGAGCGTTCCTAGGATTGCCGTCTGATGGCATTCTTAGGAACGCTTTGTGTTAACATACCTTTTTGATGTGTTAACAAGTGTTCGTGTTCGCGCACAAAATGTTGTCGATATTAAAAAAATGTTAGTTTTCTGCATTTTTTCGGGTAAAAGTATTGCAGTTCCAGAAAATAGTTGTACCTTTGCATCAGAAAAAATAAGTTTTAGGTTTTTAGTTAGGTAATAGATTTTATTAGGTTTAGTTGTTAGGTAAAGTTAAGATTGTTGTTCATTGGTTTATTGGTTTTAGTTAAGGTAGTTAGAAAAGATTGTTTATTCAAGGACGACAGGTGTTAGTTTAGGTAAGAATAAGATTGTTTATTCAGTGACGACAAAAAACAGTACTGTTCCGCTCTGCGGAAGTTAAGTTTTGGGAAAAACAAAGGTACGAAATTTATAAGATTAAATAAAAGGTGGCGATTCCTTCTCGGAGTCGCCATTTTTTTCGTTAACGCAATTAATAAGAGAAAAAATATGTTATTCAAGAATAAGACAGATTATCTGATGGAGTCGATACGCGAGGGTAGGGCGATGGCTCGCAGCGAGAAACTCAATCTCATCGTGGGGTTGAGTATTCCCTCTATGCTGGCGCAGATTTCCACCGTGATGATGTTCTTCATCGATGCATCCATGGTGGGACATCTGGGTGCTGAGGCTTCGGCTAGCATCGGACTTATCGAGTCAACCAACTGGCTCATTGGCAGTTTGCTCAGTGCGGCAGCTACCGGTTTCTCGGTGCAGGTGGCTCATTTCATCGGAGCCAACGATTTCGTGAAGGCTCGTCAGGTATTCCGCCATGCCCTGATATGCGGTTTGGTGTTCAGCCTTTGTGTTACCCTGGCATGTGTAGGAGTGCATTCCCATCTGCCTTATTGGCTGGGTGGCGGTGCTGATATTGCGGGCAATTCCTCGCGTTATTTTCTGATATACGGTTTGGCGTTGCCCTTCGTATTCCTGTATCATGTCTCCGAGATGATGCTCAAGTCGGCAGGCAACATGCATACCCCGAGTGTGATGGCGGTGCTGATATGCATCTGCGATGTGGTGTTCAATTATCTCTTCATCTACGTCATGAAGATGGGCGTGGTGGGAGCTGCCTGCGGCACGGCGCTTGCCTATATCTGCATCTCCCTGCCCAATCTCTACCTCACGGCATGCCGTAACCGGATACTCAATCTGCGTCAGGACAAGGAACCTTTCCGATGGGTGAAGGAATACCTGCACCATGCCTGCAAGATCAGCATCCCGATAGCCATACAGAATGTCCTGATGAGCGGTGCGCAGATCGTGAGCACCATGATCGTGGCACCATTGGGCAATATCGCCATTGCTGCCCACTCGTTTGCCATCACCGCCGAGAGCCTCTGCTATATGCCGGGTTATGGTATCGGTGATGCCGCCACCACCCTGGTGGGTCAGACGCATGGTGCCGGGCGTACCGATCTCTGCCGCAATTTTGCCTATATGACGGTGGGATTGGGTATGTGCGTGATGGCATTGATGGGAGTGGTGATGTATGTCTTTGCCCCCGAGATGATAGGTGTGCTCTCGCCGGTAGAGAGCATCCGCGAGCTGGGTACTACCTGCCTTCGCATCGAGGCCTTTGCCGAGCCTTTCTTTGCAGCGAGCATCGTAACCTATTGTGTCTGCGTGGGAGCGGGCGATACCCGGAAGCCAGCCGCCATCAATCTGGGTACCATGTGGCTGGTGCGCCTCACCCTGGCTTACGCCCTTTCCAAGAGCTATGGCTTGGAGGGTGTCTGGATTGCGATGGCTACGGAGCTTACCCTCAGAGGCACGCTTTTCCTCATCCGACTTTACCGTGGTTCGTGGATGAAGAGCTTCCAATGTTAGTTTTACGTTAAGATTTGCAGGTATTGGGGAAGATAATCTCCCAAATGCTTGCAAATCTTTTTTATTTTGTGTAATTTTGCAAGCGGAATATTGGAAATAAGTAATTTATAAATCAATAGCAGATGAAACTAAGAAAGATTTTTGCAGCGTTTCTGCTGTGTTTATCTGTGGGAAGTGCGATGGCACAGATGCCAGCCATTCCTGTGGACAAGAATGTGAAGATTGGTCATCTCGACAATGGATTGACTTACTACATTCGTCACAACAGTTATCCTGAGCATGTAGCCAGCTTCTACATTGCCCAGAAAGTGGGTTCTATCAATGAGAACGATGATCAGCGCGGTTTGGCTCACCTCCTCGAGCACCTCGCCTTCAACGGTACCGATCACTTCAAGGGTAATTCCCTCCAGGATTACCTGCAGAGCATCGGTGTGGAGTATGGTAGAAATCTCAATGCCTATACCAGTGTAGAGAAAACCGTATATTACTTCACCGATGTACCTACTACCCGCCCTACAGCCGTAGATTCATGCATGCTCATCCTCAAGGATTGGAGCAATGGCATCTCTCTTACCGAGGAAGCCATCAATGACGAGCGCGACGTGGTACACAATGAGTACCGTATGCGCATCGTGGGTCAGCAGCGCATGATAGAGCGCTCATTGCCAAAACTCTATCAGAACAACAAGTATGGCTACCGTTTCCCTATCGGATTGATGAGCGTCATCGACGGCTGCAAGCCGGAAACCCTGCGTGCTTACTACCGCAAGTGGTATCGCCCTGACAATCAGGCAATCATCGTCGTGGGTGATGTAGATGTCAACCATATCGAGAGCAAGATCAAGGAGCTCTTCTCGGGCATCAAGGTGCCTGCCAATGCCGCTAAGATAGAGCCGGTGGAAGTAGCCGATAATGATACAGCCATCTACGTAATCGACAAGGACAAGGAGCAGCAGTATGATATCTTCAATATCTTCATGAAGCATCCTGCCATCCCTAATGCGATGAAGGGCGACATGAGCTATCTCATGAAGGGATACATGGACAATGTGGTTACCTCTATGCTGGGTGCACGCTATGCCGAGATTGCCCAGGAAGCTGACTGCCCATTCCTTCAGGCAGGTGCCGACGACGGCGACTTCCTGCTCTCTTCTACCAAGGGTGCCTTCAGTCTTATCGGTGTGGCAAAGCCAGGTAAGGTAAAGGAGGCTTATGCTGCCGTATTGCGCGAGGCAAAGCGCATGCACGACTTCGGATTCACAGCCACTGAGTATCAGCGTGCCAAGGAGGAGTTCCTGAGCCAGGTAGATAAGACACTTGCCAACAAGGATAAGATGAAGAACGAGCAGTTTACCTCTCAATATGTGGATAACTTCATCTCCAACGAGCCAATCCCATCGGTAGAGGACGAGAGTCAGATCTACAAGATGGTAGTACCTCAGCTGCCATTGGAGGCCATCAATGCCTATGCCAAGCAGCTGGTTTGCCAGAGCGATACCAACCTGGTATCGATGGTGCTGATGCGCGAGGCAGAGGGTGCCGTTTATCCTACCGAGAAGGAGCTTGCCGATATCGTGAAGCAGGTGCGCTCTGAGAAGCTGGAGGCATACGTGGACAACGTGAAACAGGAGCCGCTGATGGCTCAGTTGCCTAAGCCAGGCAAGATCAAGAAGACCGTAGAGAACAAACAGCTGGGTTACAAGCAGCTTACCCTTTCCAACGGTGCCAAGGTGGTATTGAAGAAGACCGATTTCAAGGATAATGAGATTCTCTTCTCTGCCAATGCCAAGGTGGGTTATTCTGCTCTCGATAAGAGCGATTACCCTAGCATCATGCTGATGACCGAGGCTTGGGGTGCCAGCGGTTTGGGCAGCTTCTCACGCACCGATCTTGAAAAGGCGCTCGCAGGCAAGCAGGCAGGTGTAGGCTTCTCCATCAAGCCTTACAGCCATGGCCTTTCCGGCAATTCTACTCCTAAGGACGTGGAGACCCTGATGCAGCTCATCTATCTCAAGATGACAGCATTGAGCAAGGATGAGAAGTCGTTCAAGAATCTTCAGAATACCTATGCTACCATATTGGCCAACCAGAGCAACAATCCTAACATGGTATATCAGGATTCATTACAGAGCACCCTTTATCTGGGTAGCAAGATTGGCCGCATTCCTACTTCCGATGAGATCAAGGCCATCAACTACGATCGCCTGATGGCGCTTGCCAAGGAGTATTACGGCAATGCCAAGGACTTCACCTTCTACTTCGTGGGCAACTACGATGAGAAGACCCTCCTTCCGCTCATCGAGCAGTATATTGCCAGCTTGCCAAACAATGGCTTCAAGCTGAAGAACAAGGAGATTCCATACGCCAAGGGCGATGTGAAGAACAACTTTACCAAGGCGATGGCCAATCCTCAAACCCAGGCATCAGAGATATGGAGCACCAAGTTGCCATTCTCTATGCAGAACATGGTACTGGCAGATGTAACCTCCCGACTGCTGGAGATGCAGTATCTGCGCACCATCCGTGAGCAGTTGAGTGCAGCTTACCATGCAGGAGCTACCTTCGGCATGCTCCGCGATTTCGACGACAAGGCAGCCATCAGCATCACCGCCAATGCCGGCTTGAATCCGGAGAAAGCCGATACCGCCATTACCTATTTCTTCAAGGGTGTAGAAGAGGTAGAGAAGCAGGTAGATGCTGCCGACTTGCAGAAGGTGAAGGAGATTCTCCTGAAGCAGGCAGGTGTAGATGAGAAGAACAATGCTTATTGGCTCGGCGTTCTTGCCAACTATACAGGTCTCGGTTTCGATAACCATACCGGCTACAAGGAGTTCGTGAAGAACCTCCGTGGCGAGCAGGTGTCTGACTTCCTCAAGAATGTACTCATGAAGAGCGGCAACCATGTCGAGGTAATCATGAAGGCTGAGAAGAGCCAGGAATAATATCCCCGCTGGGAATGATATCCCCCCGCCGGGATATTATCCCGGTCAGCATAAAAATCCAAAAAGTCCCGTTGAACGATTTTACTCGCCAACGGGACTTTTTGCCTTTTTTTTCTCTTTGTGGTATCAAAGAGTCATTCTGAAAATAATCTTTTTACGTAATTTCCTTTCTCTCTTACGTAATTTTCCTCAAGAGCACTCTCTTGCGAAAGTTACCCTTAGTCATTCTTTTTCGCCTTAGAAGCAAGAGCCTCACGGCGATCGTTGAGAATCTCCTGGCACTTGTTCAATGCCATATTCTCGCTCATTGTGTTGACCTTAATTAAATCATTCATAACCTATTGTGATTTGTTAACGGTGCAAAGATAGGGCTTTCTTATCATATTCGGGTACACTTTTTGATAAATTTATGCTAATAATCGTTCTTTTTTGATGTACGTCAAAAAAGATGAAACATTTATACCTTTTTCTGAACGATATTTGAACCTTTTGGCATCTCTTTCATCTAAGAAAATAACAAATAATGATGAAAAATGAGTTTTTTCTTTGTTATTTGCGGAAAAAGTGCGACCTTTGCAGCGAAAAAGAAAACGCTGCATCATATAAGCAGGATGCATTTTTAAAACGAAAGTTACAATTTATAATAAATAGAAAGTAAAAAATGAAAAAGGTATTTTTAATGGCTGCCCTGGTGCTTGCCAGCACTTCCGGCAGCAATGTATGCGCAATGAATGAAGCTGTTCAGGAGGCTTCACTTTCAGAATTGATGCCTGTGAAGAAAACAACTAAAAAGACATCGAAGAAGAAAACAACTACCAAGAAAACAACAGCCAAGAAGACAACAGCCAAGAAGACCACTTCTTCATCTACTGCAACATCTTCAGCTGCGTCATCTGCTCCTACCACATCTACTTCTACTTCGGCTACCACCAATAGCGGTTATTCTGCAGGAAGCGTAGTGGCAGGCGTATTAGGCGGTTTGCTGGGAGGCGGCACTACTACCGGCAGCAGCTCCACCGGCAGCATCATCAATGGCATTCTGAACAAAGTGATAGGTTCAGCCACCTTCTCGCAGGCAGATCTCTGCGCCCATACCTGGAAGTACAGCAAGCCGGGTTGCGCCTTCACCTCAGAGAACCTGCTGGCAAAGGCTGGCGGCGAGATTGCTGCCAGCAAGATAGAGGAGGATCTGAGCAAGTACTACAGTAAGTTCGGCTTCAGCAATAGCAATACCTACTTTACCTTCAAGACCGATGGCACCTTTGCTGCCAAGATTGACGGCAAGTCATGGAACGGCACCTATACCTTCGATGAGAAGACGCATGCCATCCAGCTGAAGGGTTTGCTGTTGAGTGCTTCGGGTTTTGCCACCCGCACAGCCAATGGCATCAGCCTGCTCTTCGAGCAGAAGAAGCTGCTCACCCTGGTCAAGACCCTGAGCAAGCTGAATCTTACCGGCAGCACTACGATGAGTGCCGTGAGCAGCATTGTGGATAACTACGATGGCGTGCGCATTGGCTTCGAGATGACGAAGTAAGATTGATTGCACTATAAGATTTAAGATTTTTAGAAGAATGAGTATTTCTTGTATTCTTAATTAAAAACTATATTCAGCAGTGTTGAACTTATGTTCAGTAGTGCTGAACTTGTATTCCACAGTGTTGAACTTAAGTTCAGCACTGCGGAACATAACTTTCTTCGTGGATTACAAACATTTACACCGTGAAGAAACTAATATTTCCTAGTGAGATAAAAAAAAGTATTCGAAGGGGAAGCAATTAAAAAATAAAGACTTTGTCTCGACTTGATATCGTCGGGACAAAGTCTTTTATAGATACTTTTCTTGATGTTTTTTACATGCCAATCGTTAATGGTTGCATCTTCACATCCTTGCTGTTGGTGCCCACCATGATTTCGAAATCGCCAGGCTCCAAGATGTGCTTCAATTCGGCATTATAGAACTTGAGCATCTCTGGGGTGATGTCGAAACTTACTTCTCGGCTCTCACCTGCTGCCAGGTGGATGCGCTGGAAGCCCTTTAGCTCTTTGATAGGGCGAGAGATGGAGCATACCATATCGCGGATGTAGAGCTGTACCACCTCGTCGGCATTCCAGTTGCCTGTGTTTTGTACCGTGATGGTGGCTGTAATCTTCTCATCATTCTTCCAGGCATCAGCCTCATTCGTAGCGATAGATGCTTGGCTTTGACTCAAGCGCAAATCGCTGTAAGAGAAGGTGGTGTAGCTAAGTCCATATCCAAATGGATAGAGCGGACCATTACTTACGTCCAGATAGTTGCTGGCATACTTGGCGAAGCGAGGGTTGTCGTCAGGTACAGGGCGTCCTGTGTTCTGGTGGTTATAGTAGAGAGGCTCCTGACCCGTGGTCTTTGGTAGGGAAGTGGTGAGTTTGCCCGATGGAACCTTGTCTCCGAAGAGTACATCGCAGATGGCATCGCCCACTTCTGATCCGCCAAACCATACGTTCATGATGGCAGGCACATGCTCTTTCTCCCAAGTCAATACCGTTGGGCGACCAGAGAAGTTGAGAAGCACAACAGGTTTACCTAGTTTCACTAGTTCGGCTAATAGTTCGTGTTGCACATCAGGCATCTCTAGATTGGTGCGTGAGCCGCATTCGCCGCTCATGTCGGCACTTTCTCCCATAGCACATACGATGATATCGGCATCTTTTGCTACCTTTATGGCCTCTGCCTTCAGTAGCTCGTTGTCACCACGTTGCATCGGCTTGTCAAACTCGCCATTCTTCTGCAGCTGTGCATCTCTCCAGATATTGCTACCCTGTGCATAGAGCAGTTCAGCCTTGCCCTTGAGGGCTTGCTGCATAGCTTCCTTAAGGGTGGTATATTTCTCTGGTACTTGTGCCACACTCCATGTGCCAGCAATATTGTTGCGGGTGTCGGCGAGCGGACCTATCAGAGCCACTTTTCCTTCCTTCTTCAGTGGCAGGATGTTGTTCTCATTCTTTAATAATACAAAGGTCTCGGCAGCCACGTCCCTTGCCACCTTGCGGTTATCCAGGGTGTAAATGTCCTTTTTGCTGAGCTTGGTGTCGCAGTAGCGGTAAGGATCCTTGAAGAGTCCCAATCGGTATTTTGCCTCCAGTACTCGGCGGCAAGCCTGGTTGATTTCCTCCTCGCTCACCTTGCCCTCCTTCACGCTTTGGGCTAGATGTTGTACATATGCCTTGGCGCACATATCCATGTCGGTGCCTGCATGCAGAGCCTCTTCGCCAGCTTGTTTCAGGTTTTGGGCGGTACCATGCTGCAATATTTCGGCTATGCTGGCATAGTCGGTTACGAGCATGCCGTTAAATCCCCAGCGGTTTCTCAACACGTCGGTCATCATCCATCGGTTGGCAGTGGCTGGCACGTAGTCGATGAGATTGAAGGATGACATTACTGTGGCAACTCCAGCCTTCACTACTGCTTCGTAAGGGGGGAGGTATTGGTTAAACATACGTACGTGGCTCATGTCGGTGGTGTTGTATTCCTTGCCGCTCTCCACCGCTCCATAGAGGGCAAAGTGTTTGAGGCAGGCTAGCATCTTGTTGTTGTCGGCTATGAATCCGTTGCCCTTAGCCCACATCTTGGAGGCGGTTTCGCCCTGATAGCCTTGGGTCAATGCTGCCCCGAGCACGCCACTCAGATATGGATCCTCGCCGTTGCCCTCGCTGATGCGACCCCAGCGAGCATCGAGTGCCACGTCTACCATCGGCGAGAATGTCCAGTTGATTCCATCGGCTGTAGCCTCTTTTGCCGAGATGGCTCCCACGTGCTTCATTGCCTCAGTGTCCCAAGAGCAGGAGAGGGCGAGAGGGATAGGGAACATGGTCTCATAACCATGAATCACGTCCATACCCACGAGCAATGGTATGCCCAGTCGGCTCTTCTTGATGGCGATGTCTTGCAATGCCTTGATCTTGTCGATGCCCTTGATGTTGAACACACCACCCATATTGCCTGCTGCTATGTCGCCGCCCACTTGGGTGTTGAGTGCTCCGCCGGTAGTGATGTCGCCAGCCACCATCAGGTTCAGCTGTCCTATCTTCTCCTGCAGGGTCATCTTCGCCATCAGTTCGTCCACGAATTCCTTCATTGGCTTGATTTTCGTAGCCATAGCCGGACTTATCGTCAGCATAGCTACCACGAGTGTTGCTAAGATTGTCTTTTTCTTCATACCTTATTATATATGTTATTGTTTATTCCTTATCTTCTGCAAAGATACTAATATTTTCGATAAGTTGGTGATGTGAAGTGTTAAAATGTGGAGAAAAGTGGAGGGGAGAAAAGGCGATGCTTCTGCTAGCTAGATATTTAAGGAAAAATGCATATCTAGAAAAAGTGGACTCAAAATGAAAGATTTTCTTGATTTCTATCCACGGAAGTTTGGCGATTTCGATATTATTTATTACTTTTGCATCCGATAAACAATTAAGAACATTTGAAAACCAAGATAATATTCTATGATTAAAGCAATGAAAATAATATGCCTCATGTGCATGCTGCTCTTGGCACCTGCACTGCTGGTTAGCGAAAATGCCCTCAGGGCAGGCGAAAACAAGGAGACCGAGGCTCTCTACGATAGTCTGGACAATGCCATTGCCCAGACAGCTCAGTATGTGAAGCAGAGAGAGGCGCGCATAGCCCAGTTGGAGAGTAAGCTGATGAAGGCTCGCTCCCCTAAGACTCAGTATGACCTGGCTTATGCTCTCTTTGAGGAATATCGCTCCTATAAGAACGACCTAGCCATAAAGTATATCAATCGATGCATCGACCTAGCCCATAAGAATGGCAACCAGCAGCAGGAGGGCAATGCCAAGGCTCTGCTCGCCTTTCAGGAATCCACCACAGGTGATTACGCAGAATCATACGATGTGCTGAAAACCATTGACCCTGCGAAACTCGATTCCGCAGGACTACGCAATTACTACTGGGCTTATCAGCATCTCTATGGCGAGATGGCTTATTATGCCAATGTGGATTTTCTCAAGAAGTATTATCGTGAAAAACATGAGGGCTATATCAAGAAGGCTGAGAGCCTGTTACAGCCCACCGACGACCGCTATCTGCAACTCCGGGAAGTGAGACTCAGAGATAGCGGAAAAATGCAGGAAGCATTGAAAATCAATGACAAGCGCCTCTCGCTTACCAGTCCTGGTACCCATGAGTATGCCATCGTTACCTTCTATCGTGCCATTATCTATAAGTTGCAGAATCAGCTTTCGGAATATCGTCATTATCTCCTCCTTTCTGCTATCAGTGATGTGAAATTGGCGGTAATGGATCAAGGTTCGCTCTGGGAACTTGCCAATATCTTGGGTGTGGATTCTGATGCTAACGAGCAGCAGTTGGCTCGCTCTTACGAGTACATCAAGTTTGCCTGGCAGTCTGCCACCATCTTTGGTACGCCTATCCGCAGCCGTCAGATTATACCTGTGCTCACCACCATAGAGGAGAATTTTCAGAAGCAGCTTGCCACCACCAATCGCAATCTGAAGATAGCCATCTGTTGGATCGTCCTGCTGGTGCTCTTGGTACTGGGCTTGCTCTTCTATGTGAACAAGCAGCGCCAGCGCATAGCCGCTGCCCTCCACAAGCAGAAACTCACCAACCGAGAACTCCAGAATGCCAACGAGAGACTGGAGAGGGCTGTGCAGCAACTCAATGCTGCCAATGAGCAGCTCAATGCAGTCAATGAGAGCTTGAACCAGGTGAACGGAGATCTGAACGAGAGCAATAAGATGAAGGAGGTGTATATAGGCAGATTCCTGCGCCTCTGCGCCTTGTACGTGGACAAGATAGAGACCATGCGCAAGCGAGTCATCAAACTGTTGAAGGCACGTGAGCTCACCAAGTTGCTCACCATGATGCAGACCGACCATGAGTATGTGGGCGAGCTATACGACCATTTCGACTCAGCCTTCCTCAAGCTCTTCCCTAACTTTGTGGAGGAATTCAATGCCCTCCTCAAGCCTGAGGAGCGCATCGTATTAGAGGATGACCGCAAGCTCTCTACCACCATTCGCATCTTCGCCCTCATTCGTCTGGGCATTGAGGATAGCTCCAAGATAGCCGAGTTCTTGCACTATTCAGTGAATACCATCTATAATTATAGAGCCAAGGTAAAGAATGGTGCCCTCTGCGATAGGGAGGAATTTGAGAATAAAGTGAAGATGATAAGTAAGTGATCTAAATTATTTTTATATATAAGTACTAACATGGCTCATTTTTC
>ERZ780034.595-NODE-595-length-13356-cov-2.45741_pt1 | contig 13356 bp, 10 predicted proteins | sample MGYA00511855_ERZ780034 | MGnify/ENA primary metagenome ERZ780034 (study PRJEB29588, sample SAMEA2148024) | human gut metagenome | biome: human gut; feature: human-associated habitat; material: faeces | place: Denmark | collected 2008/2010 ...
GGAAACAGTAAATAGGGTTTGGGGCCCCCAGCCGATATGAAAAAAGCAGATCGCAAACGCGACAATGCTGCCGGAACTATCTGCGCTGTAACAACGGACTATAAGACCAGCCCCGTAGCCGAAAAGCAGGAGGCTGCCGAGTTTCTCGATCCGCAACTTTCTCCCTATCGGGGAATCCGTAATCACGAATACACCAAGCAAACAGCCGAAATAAAAGGCATGTTGGCAATATTGGCTCTTGAAGAGAACGTAGCTGCATTACAAACACTTGGTTTAACGGAAGAAGTGGAAGCCCTGCGCGAAGCAAACACAGCTTTCGAAGCGGCATTTCTTGCTAAAGGTTTAGAAATGAATGCTAAAAGCCAACTATCGGACATTGACACGAAAACATTACTCAACGAAACAAACGCCTTATATCAGGAGATTGTTAAAATCGTCAATGCCTACGCGATTGTTGACACGAACGCTGGCGTGCGAGAATTTATCACAAAAGTAAATGGTTTGGTGGGCATGTACGCCAATATTGCAGGCAGTGCCCAAACAGTCGGGACAGCCCCAGAAGGCGACGGGGCAGAATTTCCCGACACTTGATAAACACGGCATCTATCGGGCAAGATGCCTAAGCCAATAAAACCGCGGCGGTCCTTTTCGGGAACCGCCGCAGTTATTATATGAAAGACGCAACCCCAGGAATAGGCTACGTATGTTGCTTAATATTGAACGGTCAATATATCCCCTACTTTCAGGCTGACCGTAATCATTCCATCCACTACCGGAAGGGAAATGGCTTTTTGGTTCACAAACAAGCTGAGAGGCGAAGCATCCTTGCGCGGGAGTTTGATGCGGAAATCGCCTTCGTGAGTAGCCTTCACCGTCATCCACTCGACTGCACCTTCTTTCCATTCTGCCGACACTTCGGCGCCACCCAAGGCTTTCAATCCCGAAAAACTGCCGTTTGCCCAAGCTGTAGGCAAAGCCGGAAGCACTTCTATACATCCATGCTGGCTTTGGAGCAACATCTCGGCCACACCGGCACAACCGCCAAAGTTCCCATCGATCTGGAAAGGAGGATGAGCACAGAAAAGATTCGGATACGTACCTCCGCCATTCACCATGTTGGTTTTAGTATCCACACAAGGGCGCAACAAATCCGTCAACAACTTCCAGGCATGGTTGCCATCCCGCAGGCGCGCCCAGAAATTAATCTTCCACGCCATTGACCAACCCGTGCTTTCATCACCCCGGGCAAGCAACGTCTTGCGTGCCGCTTCGGCCAGTTCGGGCGTCTTGTCCAAAGAGATTTCATTTCCCGGATAGAGACCATACAAATGAGAAACATGACGGTGATGGGGTTCCACTTCCTCGTATTCCTGCAACCACTCCATGATACGTCCGTCACGCCCGATTGAAGTCGGCATCAAACGCGCCTTCTTGGCAGCCAACACCTGGGCAAAGTCGCTATCCACCCCCAAGATAGCAGCCGCATTGATCGTATTGGTAAACAACTCGCGAATGATCTGGTTGTCCATCGTCGAACCGGCACAAATGCTGGCTGTATTCCCATTCGGCAGGCGATAAGCATTCTCCGGCGAAGTAGTCGGAGCTGTCACCAAGTATTTCGTCTTCGGATCTTCTACCAGCATATCGACAAAGAACTGAGCCGCCCCACACATGACCGGATAGACATCTGCCAAATAAGCCGAATCCCGTGTATATAAATAATGTGTATATAAATGCTCGCACAACCAAGCTGCCGAAGTATTGGTTGCACCCCACGACGGATGTTCGCCCGGCGCAGTAAACTCCCAGACATTTCCCAGAATATGCGTTACCCATCCTTTGGCATTATAATATGCCTTCGCCGTACGTTCGCCACTTGCCACCTGCTGCTTGGTCCACTCAATCAGCGGAAGATGCAATTCCGACAAGTTGGTTACCTCGGCCGGCCAATGATTCATCTGCAAATTAATATTCAGGTGATAATCGCCATTCCAAGGCGTATGGATCGTATTACACCACAAGCCCTGCAAATTAGGAGGCAGTAATCCCACACGGGTAGAAGAAATCAGCAAATACCGCCCGAACTGAAAATACAAAGCTTGCAAACTCGGATCATTCTTATCCTGGGCAAAAGCAGCCAAACGGCGGTCGATAGGCCAATTCTCCCGTTCGGAAGAACCCAAATCCAAGGTTACCCGATTGAAATATTGCTGATACGCCGAGATATGTTCACGCTCAAGCGCGGTATAAGTCTTTCCAGAAGCCTGCTCCAACAACCGGGAAACCTGTCCGGCATAATCCGGCTGGAAATAATCCGTTGCCATACTCACCAGCAAGATTGCCTCCGAGGCATCTTTAACCGAAACTCTTCCGTCTTGAGCCGTCATCGAACCACCTTTAGGCAACAACACACGAGCACAAGCAGCAAACTTCATTCCCCGGCAAGCCGTTGTGTCCACGCCATCCGGCAACTGTCCTTCGAGCCACAAATCATTCCCTTCCAGGCGCAGCGAAGCATGTTCCGGACGATTCATGGTAAACGAGAAATTCAGAGCCTTCTCTACGTCGGCTGTCAGATGGATCACCCCCACATCCTGCGTAAAAGAAGTAAACGATTCACGTACAAAAGAGACACCGCCACGCTTGAAAGACGTTGTTGTCACCGCCTCCTGCAAATCCAACTGTCTACGGTAATTGCTCACCGAATCAGTGGAATCATACGCATAATCAATCTCTAGATTTCCAAACAACTGATAACTTCCGTAGGGAACATTCGCACCATCACCTTGTCCGCTTCCGGCACCTTTACAAACAAAAGTCTGATACATCAACTGTTGCGCCTCATCATTCCGGCCTTCAAAGAGCAAACGGCGAATAGCCGGTAGGGAATAACTGGCTTGCGGATTATCCGTATCCTGTTTACTACCCGACCATAGAGAAATTTCATTCAACACCACTTTCTCTTTTTCCAGACCACCATCCGGCATCATCCCCAGACGTCCGTTTCCCAAGGGAAAAGTCTCTTCCCACATCCGAGCTGGCCTATCGAAAAAATAGGCAGTCGAACTGGCTGTTTTCACTTTTACTTCCTTGCAGGCAAATAACCCGGCAAGCAGTAAAAAAACACAACAGCCACCCATGATTTTCATTACTATTTTTTTCATCTCTTATTTTGATTAAGTTAGAAACTCTGCATGTCACACAATCGCTTATAATAACCATCCAATTTCAATAAATCTTCATGGCATCCGCGTTCCACGATCTCACCTTCATGCATTACACATATTTCATCGGCATTCTTAATAGTCGACAAGCGGTGTGCGATAACGATCGTCGTTCGGTTACGCATTAAATTTTCCAAGGCTTCCTGCATAAGATGTTCCGATTCTGTATCCAATGCCGAGGTTGCCTCGTCCAGAATCAAAATCGGCGGATTCTTCAATATCGCCCGCGCTATGCTAATACGCTGCCTTTGCCCACCGGATAATTTTCCTCCACGGTCGCCAATATTGGTATCGTATCCATGCTCCGAAGCCATGATAAAATCGTGGGCATTGGCGATTTTGGCTGCTTCTTCCACTTGCTCCCGTGTGGCACCTTCCACACCAAAAGCAATATTATTGAAGAAAGTATCATTAAACAGAATCGCTTCCTGATTGACATTTCCCATCAAGCCACGCAGATCCACCAGTTTCACCTGACGGATATCCGTATCATCAATCGCTATCGAACCTTCCGTTACATCATAGAAACGAGGCAACAAATCGACTAACGTACTCTTTCCCGAACCCGACTGTCCTACTAAAGCTACCGTTTTACCTTTCGGAATCGTCAGATTAATTCCTTTCAACACCCAATCATTCCGATAGCGGAACCAAACATTCCGATATTCGATGGCATGGGTAAATTTCACAGGCTTGGGTTGTTCCGGATCATTGATATCCGACTGAGCCATCAGAATCTTGTCAATTCGCGTCATTGAAGCCAGACCTTTCTGAATAGCATAGGCTGCCTTACTCAAATCTTTCGCCGGATTAATAATACTATAGAATATAACCAAATAATAAATAAAGGTAGCCGCATCAATCGAACTGTTATTGCTTAAGATCAATGAACCGCCATACCATAAAACTACTGCGATCGTAGCCGTACCCAAAAATTCACTCATCGGATGAGCCATTTGCTGCCGACGATATACCCGTGTCGTTGTCTGACGAAACTGTTCGTTAGCCCGCTCAAAACGGTCTTGTATCTTTTTCTCTGCATTAAAAGCCTTGACAATACGCAAACCACCTAACGTTTCTTCGATCTGGCTCATCAAAGCTCCCCATTGCTGTTGTCCTTCCAGCGAACGACGCTTTAACTTCTTCCCGACTTGTCCCATCACATAACCAGCAAAAGGTAATAGGATAAACACGAATAAAGTCAGCTGCCAACTGATCAGAATCATTCCGATCAAATAAATCGAAATCAGAATCGGGTTCTTGAACAACATATCCAAGGAACTCATGATCGAGGCTTCTATCTCATTCACATCACCGGAGACACGCGCCAAGATATCACCTTTCCGCTCTTCCGAGAAAAAGCCCAACGAAAGTTGCGTAATCTTCCGATTGATCTGATTGCGAATATCTCGTACAACACCCGTTCGGATAGGAATCATCATATAAAAGGCCAAATACATCGAAGCCACCTTCAAGAAAGTCATGACAACCAGAAAGACGCCCAAGATAATCAGTGTAAACGAACCACCTTCACGTTCAATCAGATCACTTACAAACCAAAAGAAGTTATTCTTCCATATTTCCGGAAGAGCCTTCACCGAATCCCAATTAGCCCAGTCAACAACGACCGGCATATACGTATAAACGCCTTCGTCTATCTTAAATAGAATCTGTAAAATCGGTATGATCAAGGCAAATGAGAATAAATTCAGAATAGCAGAAAGTATATTGAATAAAATATTACCCACTAAATACCTCTTATAAGGAGGGACAAAGCGCCTCAATATGCGCAGAAAATCTTTCATAAGCTTTACGATATTTGAATAAGTACTTTCTCTTCAACCCGTTCACAGGTTGGGATGAGTGTGCGAATTTATAAAATAATCCAATAATCAGCACTGCAATTCAGATACATTGAGCCGGTTTTATACAAATTATTCAACTTTTGAAAAGCTAATTGAGGCATTAGTACAACTGATTATTTGTTAATACGTAAAAACATAGTCTATAAGTGTGAAATTAATAAGTATCTTTACGACATTATATAATATAAATCAGAAAAACAAATATGAGAATTACTTCTATTTTCATCTGCTCTCTATTAGGAGCATCTACACTGGCATACGCAGCCGACAATAAATCGAATATCTACAAAAAAGGATGGATTGATTTCAATAAGAACCAAAAGAAAGATATTTATGAAGATCCATCCCAACCAGTGGAAGATCGTGTTAACGACCTGTTAAAGCAAATGACGTTAGAAGAAAAGACAGGTCAGCTATTGGCAGAATTCGGTTGGCATCTCTTTAACAGACAGGGCGATAAGATAACATTAACCGATGAAGCACACAAAGTAGTTGTCGAACATGGGACCGGAAGTCTTTGGGGATTCATGCGAGCAGATCCTTGGACTCAAAAGACATTAAAGAATGGATTAAATACCCACTATGCTATCGAAGCGACGAATCTACTCCAACATTATTGCATTGAGGAAACCCGATTAGGCATTCCGATGTTCTTGGCCGAAGAATGTCCACATGGACATATGGCAATCGGAACCACTTCTTTTCCGACCGGTATCGGACAAGCTTCGACTTGGAATCCGGATCTATTACGTCAATTAGGAGCAGCTCAGGCAAAAGAAGTACGTAAACAAGGTGGACATATTGGATATGGTCCAGTAATTGACTTAGCTCGTGATCCTCGCTGGTCACGCGTAGAAGAAGGTTTTGGAGAAGATACCTATTTATCCGGAGAATTAGGTAAAGCCGTTGTAGAAGGCATGCAGAATAATCCGGCTTATCCGATCATATCAACTGTCAAACACTTCACCGCCTATGGATGGACAGAAGGCGGACATAACGGAGGTGCAGCACATATCGGAGAGAATGAAATGCGAGAAGTCGTTCTTCCATCATTCCGTAAAGTGGTCGAAGCCGGATTACTTTCTTTAATGACTTCCTACAATGAAGTTGATGGAGTACCTTGTACCGGGAATAAGAAATTAATTACTGATTTGGTAAAAGATACATGGGGATTCAAAGGTTTTGTCGTATCAGACTTATTCTCTATTGATGGTATGACAGGACATGGCGTAGCCGGAAACCTGAAAGAGGCAGCAGATCTGGCTTTTCAAGCAGGAGTTGAATCGGATTTAGGAGGACAAGCTTATCAAAAATTACCGGAACTAGTCAAGGAAGGTAAAGTTAGTGAACAACAAATAGACGAAGCTGTCAAGAAAATTCTACGTCTTAAATTTCAATGGAAGTTATTTGACGAACCTTTTACCAATCCGAACAATGAATTATCCAAAGCAGAACTGAATGAACACCGTGCGTTAGCCCGGGAAGTAGCTCGCCAATCTATCGTGCTGCTTAAGAATGAAAATCAAACCTTACCACTGCAGAAAGATAAGATCCGCTCTATTGCAGTTATAGGTCCGAATGCTGATACTCCTTATAATATGTTAGGTGATTATACAGCTCCTCAACCGGATGGTAGTGTTATTACCGTTCTTGATGGCATCAAAAACGCCTTGCCTAATGCAGAAGTCAATTATGCTAAAGGTTGTGCGATCCGGGACATGTCAGATGAAGGTATGGCAGAAGCTAAAGCTACGGCAGAGAAGAGTGATATCATAGTATTAGTTCTCGGAGGATCAAGTGCGCGCGATTTTTCTGCTGAATTCGAAGCTACTGGTGCAGCCAAAGCGAGTCGAAACGAATTAAGCGATATGGATAGTGGAGAAGGGAACGATCGTTGTACATTAGATTTACTTGGTCGGCAAAATGAATTACTGGATCTAATGAAAGAGACCGGTAAACCACTGGTTGTCGTATTAATTAAAGGTCGCCCATTAGCCGTTGGTAACTGTCAGGAAAAAGCAGATGCTATGCTGGATGCCTGGTATCCGGGAGCTGAAGGAGGTAATGCCATTGCAGATGTTCTTTTCGGAGACTATAATCCGGCCGGACGTTTAGCGGTTTCTGTACCTAAAAACGTCGGACAACTCCCTGTATTTTATAATCCGAAACGAGGTTCCAATCGTCGAGGTTATATCGAAGGAGATGCCAATCCTTTATATCCATTCGGATATGGATTAAGCTATACGACTTTCAGCTATGACAACGTTAAAGTAATTCCAACTGATTCACAAATCAAAGTAACAGTTACGGTAACCAACACAGGAAAATACGACGGAGACGAAGTCATTCAGGTATATGTAAAAGATGTCGTTTCATCACACAGTACACCTGAGAAAAACCTGAAAGCCTTCAAGCGTGAACACTTCAAAGCTGGAGAAAGCAAAGATGTAGAATTGCTAGTTAACAAAAAGGAACTGGAATTATATCAAGGGAATGGCAAATGGAAGCTTGAACCGGGAGAATTTGAATTCATGATAGGTAATTCGTCTGAATCGCTTCCATTAAAAATTTCTATTTCTTTATAACAACATGCTGTCTTTATAAGAAATTCTGGCTATATTTGCATACCATGAAATCAGACCTAAAGTTACAGATCAATTCAAAATAAATTATTCATTAAACGAACAGACTTATGAAAAAGCTAATCTTATTGATCACGCTCATTGGATGGATTGCTAATACTGCAATGTCCATCGAAATCAAACGTATGGAACCAGCATGTTGGTGGGTCGGAATGAAAAACCCAGAATTACAACTGATGGCCTATGGAGAAAATATTTCGGGTTCCGAAGTATCTATTGATTATCCTGGGGTTAAAATCAAGGAAGTGGTAAATGTGGAAAATCCCAATTACCTGTTCCTTTACCTCAATATATCCAATAAGACAACTCCGGGAGTACTGAATATAACTTTCCATAAAGGTAAGGAAACAACGGTTAAATCCATAGAGCTAAAAGAAAGGAATCCCAAAACGGGAGCAGCTGGATTTACATCGGCAGACGTTATGTATCTAATTACACCTGATCGTTTCGCTAATGCGGATCCATCTAATGACAACTTAGACGATGTCAAAGTCGACCGTTCCAATCCCAATGCTCGTCATGGAGGTGATTTACGGGGAATTATCAACAAGCTGGATTATATTCGAGATTTAGGTTTCACTACCATTTGGCTGAATCCGGTATTGGAAAACAAAATGCCAGGTGGTTCATACCATGGATATGCCATCACCGATTTTTATCAGGTAGATCCTCGCTTCGGCAGTAATGAAGAATACATAGAGTTGGTAGACAAGGCACACGAAAAAGGAATGAAAGTCGTCATGGACATGATCTTCAATCATTGTGGTAGCTCACACTGGTGGATGAACGATTTACCTTGTTCTGATTGGCTGAACAATCAATCCCAATTCGTGCAAACGACTCATTACAAATGGACATTGATGGATATACATGCGCCCCAATCCGAAAAGGACAGGCTTGTAAAAGGTTGGTTCAGCATGGGTATGCCGGATTTAAACCAACAGAATAGGCACTTGGCCCGTTATCTGATCCAAAACAGTATTTGGTGGATCGAATATGCCCGGATTGATGGTATCCGACAAGATACGCATCCGTATGCCGACTACGACTTCATGGCAGAATGGTGTCAGGAAGTTGAAAAGGAATATCCGAACTTCAACATCGTGGGAGAAGCCTGGTATCCGAAGGGAAGTGCTTCTGCCTGGTGGCAACAAGGCTCGGCTCTCAATCATTCGGACAGTCATCTGAAGACAGTGATGGATTTCGATTTGACATTTACTAGCCAAAAGGCTTTTGACGAGAATTGTTCCAGCAATGAAGGATCAGAAGGCGGACTATTCAAGATTTATGAAGTGATTGCTCAGGATTTCTTATTCCCTAATCCGAATAACATTTTAATCTTTCTCGATAACCACGACATCAGCCGTTTCATACAAAAGGATGAGAATGACCTACGCAGATATAAACAGGCCATTGCTTTCTTGCTGACAACCCGAGGTATTCCACAAATTTACTACGGGACAGAGATTCTGATGTATGGGAATAAGTCTGAAGGAGACGGAAATATCCGAAAAGACTTTCCCGGAGGTTGGGCTGGCGATCCCGTTGACGCATTCACGTCTGCCGGACGAACGGATCTGCAGAACCAAGCCTGGGATTATCTCAAGAGACTCTTGAACTGGAGAAAACAATCCGAAGCTGTCACCACAGGTCAATTGATTCATTATACTCCTGATGAAAGCGGATGCTATGTTTATGCTCGCGTAAAAGGCAATCAAACTGTGCTTGTCGTGATGAATGGAACAAATGAAGATAGAACACTAGATATGAATCGCTTCCACGAAGTTATACAAGGGAAACAAGTAGGAAAAGATGTAATCAGCGGCAAAACAATTGATATTGCGAACACAATGAACATTGCTGCCCGTGGTGTATATGTTCTGGAATTATAAGAGTTTGCAGGTATCTGACAGCAGACTTTGCTGATATAAGTAAAAAGGGCTGGCTTCGTATCAAGGCCAGCCCTTTTATTCTACCTAAAAGGAAATTCAACTTTATTCCGCTTTGAGTTTGTTAAACTCCAACGGTTTATCGGTTGTTATGAAATCAATACCCTGTTCCATCAACGATTGCATCAAGACAGGATCATTGACAGTCCAAACATTTACTTTCACCCCTAAGTCTTTTGCTTCCTGAATCCAGGTTGGATTTTTCTCAAATACTTTATAATGATAATCCATATCCATTCCCAAGCGTTTCAGATCAGCAGGTGATACTTCACCATTCAAATAGGCAACAGGTGCATACGGAACACGATCGACCAGCTCTTTACAGATATTCATACTGAACGAGATATAATCAACCCGATTTTCCAACTGGTACTTTTCGATTAAAGCCACCACTGCATTCACGGCCCGATCCTCGTTGACGATTCGTTTGTGAGGTTTGATTTCCACAATCAGTTTCATATCCGAAAGTGTCATAAATTTCTGTAAATAGCTTTCAAACGTAGGTATTACTTCTCCATTCTTCAGTTGGATATCCTTTATTTGTTCATAAGAGGCATCTTCTATTCGTATTCCCTGCACTTCGTCATCATGATGCACCAGCGGAATTCCATCCGCAGAAATAATTACATCCAATTCCGAACCATATGCCTTTACTTCATGTGAAGCCACAAGTGAAGCAAGGGAATTCTGAGCCGATCCTTCCCGATCCCAAAAACCACGATGCGCAATCAACCGGGTCTGAGCCGACAACAAAGAAAGCCCTGGCAGTAAAGCCAGCGCACAAGTAATGAATAACTTTTTCATGATTTGTTACATGTAATGTCTTACAACTTATTTCTGATAAAAACGTACCCAATCAATTTCCATTTCAACTGGTAAATCTTCCTTATACACAGCTCCTACCCATGAACCACCGAGTTGCATATCCAACAACAGATAGTAAGGACGATCAAATGGGAACTGTCCTTTTTTGTCTGTTTCAATGCGTGGGTAAGTAAATGTATGGGTATCATTAATAAAGAAGCAAAGACTATCCGGATAGAGTTCAACAGCATATACATTGAATTCATCCCGATTAATCATTCCCGTACTACCTTGTTTCGGATTATCTTTAATTCCCTGGACAAATGTATAGTTAGAATGTACTGTCTGATAAGCAATCGAATCATTATTCAATCGCTCCATAATATCAATCTCTCCACCATCTGGCCATTTTTCATCTTCCGGCAACAACCAGAAAGCAGGCCAAGCTCCCCGGGCTCCATGCAACCGAGCATTGATCTCCAGACGTCCATGTTCAAACAGTTTTTTCCCTTTACTATACACACCGCCTGTCAACACCGGAGATGTATCATTTTTCTGGGTATAATTTACCAGACCACGTAAAATCAGTTTCCCATCACGCATGGCATAACAGGAATCAAAATCAGACATATGCCGATCCCAATCGGATGTTCCTCTCGGGATTTTACTCCATACAGCCGGATCAAAAGAATCCGTCTGTTCAAAGTTCTCTTCCCACACCAGCTTCCAATCCGTTTTTTCCGACTGGCAACTCATGAAGAGTACCAATCCGGTCATCATTGATACACAAGTAGTAATTAGTTTTTTCATACGCTATAAAATGTTTTTGATTTCGTCTAATCTCTTCACCGTATAAGTAGGAACAAAGCCTTTGGCAGGATAATCTTTCGGATTAAACCAAATTTGATCCATACGCGACTGATAAGCACCTACGATATCGGCATCCCAGCTATCACCAATCATCAATGATTCAGTCCGACGTGAATTCGTATTTATCAAAGCATAATCAAAGATCCCTTTATGTGGCTTCTGAATCCCCGCATCTTCCGACAAGATCATGCGGTCAAAATAAGGAGCCAATCCGGAATTCTGCAGTTTCAAGGCCTGAACTTCCCGAAAGCCGTTTGACAGAATGAACATCCGGTAATAAGGACGCAAATGCTCCAACAAATCGATTGCTCCCGGCACCAATCGTTTCTGCAGGGTTGTCCGTTGCAGAAAGTCATTATTGATCCGAAGTATCTCTTTCGGGTCGTCAATACCCAACGGGCGGAATACATAAAGAAAACGGTCGATGATTAAAGTCTGCCGATCTATTTCTCCATTCCGATATTTAGCCCACAACTCTTCATTGTGAGGCATATAAATAGCAAAGAATGCCTCAAAAGAGGCATAATGGCGATCCATTTTATAATCGGCATAAAGCTCTTTGAGGCATTCTTTGTTATTGTGATACGTATCCCAAAGCGTATCGTCCAAATCAATGAACAGGTTTTTATATTTCATCATCCTACTTCAATGACCAAGTATCTGCTCAGACTCCAGAATGTCTTCGGATCTGAAATTTTCAATGTCATGTTTCCATCTTCATCCTTAATAAATTCATAAGAACCATCCGGATGATTAGACTGCAACTTGGCTTTAGAAGCAAAAAGAGGAATCTCAGTCACTTCACGGATATCAATGGTAATGAAATAATCCTTATTGAAACCATCCTGCAGCACTTTCGTCTTCGAGAAAAGACCTTTCTTACTCAAAATATTCTGCGCCTTCAATTCTTTTGAAGTACCAAAGCAATAATAAGCTTTGTTGAGTTCCTTATCTTGCGCATCAATCTTTTCAGACTGGGCAGCTGTTGTAGTTGATAAATTCTCAACATCCTCATTCAAAGAAGCCACCATATTGTCTAATTCCTGAATACGAACATTCTTATTGGCCAAGTCTTCCTGCAGAGCGACGATCTGTGCTGTCTTTTCGTTCAGTTCCTTCGACAAACGATCTACCATCTTTTGCAAAGTCGCATTTTTATTACCGCTCTGGTTCAACTTCTTTTGCAAATTCTCGATTTGCTCTTTGTTCTTCTTCAAAGTTTCAGACACCAATTGCATATTTTGCTTAATCTGTTCACGACGGCTCGGCGTCATTTCTCCACCAGCCTGTTTCTGTACAGATAAGTAATTTTCGGCTTCTTTAATAGATTGGAAGCCCAATTCAATATCGTCTAAAGTTTCCAGCATTTCATTCAAATCGCTGGTAGCTTTTGTATTTTCAATACGAAGAGAATCATTCTCCGCTTTGAGTTTCTTATACTCTGCGGATTGCTGGCCACAAGAGGCCAACATTGCTGTACAAACACATGCTACTAATACCTTTTTCATTGCTTTTTCTTTTAGTTCGTTAAACATTTTCTTCAGCTCTCTTGTCTCTTTTATTTTGTTTTAAGCCTGCTAATACGATGACAATCTCGCCTTTAGGCTCGTGTTCGGAAAAATGCTGAATGACTTCTTCCAATGTTCCACGAACCGTTTCCTCATGTACCTTCGATATTTCTCTCGAGACAGACACTTGCCGGTCAGCTCCAAAAAACTCTACAAACTGCATGAGTGTTTTGACCAATCGGTAAGGTGACTCGTAGAAAATAATCGTCCGTTCTTCTTCTGCCAGTTCCATCAAGCGTGTCTGCCTGCCTTTCTTCTGTGGAAGAAAACCTTCAAAACAGAATTTCTCATTCGGCAAACCGGAGGCTACCAAAGCAGGGACAAAAGCAGTTGCACCCGGCAAACATTCCACTTCTACTCCTTGACGCACACATTCGCGCACTAACATAAAACCGGGATCTGAAATAGCCGGCGTACCCGCATCTGATACCAAA
>ERZ780034.601-NODE-601-length-13309-cov-4.04761_pt1 | contig 13309 bp, 8 predicted proteins | sample MGYA00511855_ERZ780034 | MGnify/ENA primary metagenome ERZ780034 (study PRJEB29588, sample SAMEA2148024) | human gut metagenome | biome: human gut; feature: human-associated habitat; material: faeces | place: Denmark | collected 2008/2010 ...
CGCAATATCCCCCCTGTTCGTATGGAACATCTGGTATTACCGCACAAGCCATTACGGTGAGTTCACAATGAGCGACTTCCTTCACGTCATAGACACCGCCAACTTCAAGATGGATGATGCCCAACGCATTATCTCATTGATAAAGAGCAAGGTAACGCGCCGTTGCGAGCAATTAAGAAAAGCCAACCCATATGCCGCTGAGAGCTACAACCGTCTGGAGGACGACCTGCGAAGGCTCGGCGTGACCCCGGAGACGACATATCTCTATATCCAGGGCCACCACCTCTTCGACAAGATAGTGGTGCCAATGCTCAACCGCGTGTGCGACAAGCTCGTCAGGCAGCGGCAAGCGGAGATAGCGCGGCAAAGCGTACATGGTACGCAAAGGCGCAACGAGCTCTCGTGCTACAACAACTCCGTGGAGACGGTCATCCCGATGCTGAAAAAGAACACCGCCTTTACATCCTCAGAGCCTTACAAGCGCATAAAGGCAGACCTGACAGCATTCATGACACATGACTGCCGCCTATAACTCCCACATCAGACTTTTCTCATAAACACCACGCCTGTTTTAACGAGCATTCAACTTTATAACAATATTTACACCACTCTCCATTAAAAAGCTTGCAATAAATTATCGCATTATATTTAGAACTTATAACTTTGCAACCGTTAAGAATTCGGATTTGCAACTCAGAGCACACTGAAAAAAGGAATGCGAATACCAAAAAGCTGTAAGGGAGTAGGTACAATTAAATTTTATCTTTTATGAAAAAGACAGAAATAGTTCCTCTGCAAACAGAGACAAAAAAGAACGAACAGCTGTCACCAATCAGTTTTGATGAGTTATCGGAGATTTTAGGAGGCGGGAAACCTACGAAGGGGCATAACACGCAAAAAGGAAGTTGCGGTGGTCTAATCTGCTGGTGCTAAAGATAAAACGTTAATAAGTTATTTAAGAATGAAGTCAATACTACTATTTTTATCGTTAGAGCTTCTTTCCTTCTGCCAAGTAATGGCTCAGGATATCAAGGGAAAGATTGTGGATGAAACTGGCAAGCCCATCTCTTTTGCGAATGTGGTTCTTCTAAATCGCCAAGACTCTTCTTTTGTCAAAGGCACCGTTAGCGGCGACGATGGAGGATTCGTCATAGGGACATCATGCAACAAGGGAATCATAAAGGTTTCATCCATAGGATACAAGACCGCCTTCAAGGATTGCAATGGCGAGGATGTAACCGTAATCTTGGCGGAAAACACAAAGATGTTAGGCGAAGTGGTAGTGAAATCAAGTTTGCCAAGGACAATTCTGACGAATGGCGGAATGAAGACAACCGTAGCAGGGTCCGTGCTCGAAAAGGCCGGAACGATGGAGAACCTGCTTGACCGTGTCCCCAATGTATCCGCCCAAAACGGAACCATCAAGGTCTTCGGTCGTGGCGAGCCCCTGATTTACATAAACGGGAAGCAGATGAGGGACAAAAGTGAGCTTGACCGATTGCGTTCCGACAATATAAAGTCGGTAGAGGTCATCACGAACCCCGGCGCGCGCTATCCCGCAAGCGCGAAGGCCGTGATTTGCATCACCACGAAGAAAACACCAGGCGAGGGATTGGGAATCGATGCCACGGCCATGGGAGAATATGACGAAAAGTACAACTTAGGAGCCAATAGACGCTTAAATGTAAATTACCGCAAGAATGGGCTTGAATTAGGGGCATACGCCTCTGTAGCAAGGCAATATCAGCCAGATTACAAGGGCGTACAACAAACCACCTATCTCGACAAGACTTGGAACCAGAAAAGCGAAATCAAGCAAACCGAGGTGAAGGAATCCATGAACTATAGAATAGACGCGAGCTATCAAATAGACACTAACAATTCCATCGGGGCTAATTTCAGTTATCTCAGGAATCCCAAGGATTCATGGAATGGCGACATGAATACCTCAATATTGCAGGACGAAACGCTTTCTGAAAGCAATAATAGCCATACTGACCTGTTCGGGCAGAGAAGCAACATGTCCAGCAACATTTACTATATAGGTAAAATTGGAAAATTGGGAATCGACTTCAATACGGATTGGCTTTGGGACAAGGCAAGGCAAAACGACATTACCGATGAGCATTTCCAGGAAATCGGGCAAGACAGGCAAGACCAAGCCGTCAAGAGCATAACCAACAAATACAACCATCTGTTGGCTTCAAAATTAGTTCTCACCTACCCTCTGTTAGGCGGAGAATTGTCGGTGGGTGGCGAGTTTTCCAATGTGCATCGCACCTCCAAGATGCAAGTAGTGCCCGCAAACATTGTAAATGACGACAACAGCCGTGTAACTGAAAGCATGACCTCTTCTTTCCTGTCTTACTCGCGAGACTTCGGGAACCTTAGTTTGGAGGCAGGCCTGAGGTATGAGTATATCGACTTCGACTATTATGAGTATGGCAAGCGTATCGCGGGCCAAAGCAAGACCTATGGCAACTGGTTTCCATCCCTTAGCCTGTCATTGCCGGTTGGAAACGCACAAATGCAGTTGAGTTATTCCGCCGACATAAACCGCCCTTCATACCAAAGTTTGAGAAGCGCGGTGCAATATGACAACCGCTACACTTACGAGACTGGCAACCCTTTGCTGATGGCGGAGATAAACAGGGACATCGACTATGAGGTGTCTTACAAATGGCTTACATTTGATGTTTCCTACTCCCACACGTCGAATCCAATAATGTCGTATGTCAACACTTACAAGGACAATCCTGCCATAGGCCTGTTGAAGCCTATAAATGGAAAGGCATATGATGGCGTCGAGTCATCTGTCACCTTGCAGCCGACATTTGGTTTCTGGCATCCAACCCTTACGGCTTCCATAGACAAGCAATGGTTTGACATGGACACTAACGAGGGAAGGACTCTCAACAAGCCAATGGCATCTTTCCGTTTCGACAATACATTTGACACCAAGTTGGCAATGTTCACGCTTATGATGTCGTACAACACCAAGGGGCATGAGCAAAATATCTATTTCCGCAAACCAATGTTCTGCACCAACATATCCATATATAAAGCCTGCATGAAGAATCGCCTGTCCTTCCAACTCTTTGTCTACGACCTGTTTGGAACCAATAACCAGCATTTCATTGCCCATTTCGGGAAATTGAGAAGCATGACCTACGACGCCTCGTCCATCAGCAAGCTGTCCCTCACCGTTCGATACGCTTTCAATGCGTCTCGAAGCAAATACAAGGGTACCGGTGCCGGACAGGAACAGAAAGGAAGAATCTGACCTTGCGATGCTGAAAAATGGCCTGTATTGGAACGGTAATCATCACGATTATCGTTATTGTCCTTGCTGTTGCATTCGTTGGCATTATTTCAATTAACAAGACTCAATGGGAGTAGGAAACTACATTGTAAGACTTGACAGTTATACATTTTGAGGTCCAATTACTTGTCAGAGTCAACTGTTATGGTTAAATTTGCAGCAACATTTTATTATGGATAACAAGGGAGCGTTTTTGTTTTCACTGTTTGCCTGCATAATGGTTTTAGCAGGTTGTGGAGATCGACATTGCAAGGCCATAGACACAGCCTACGCCATTGCCGATGACTCTCCAGACAGTGCTTTGGCCATACTCAACCATGTGAATCAGTATGGGCTCGCTAACCGTGAGAAGGCAAGGTATGCGTTGGTTTACACCATAGCCCAGGATAAGAGCGGTCTTGACGTAGACAATGATTCCCTGCTTCGTACAGCCTACACGTATTATTCCGCCAAGCCCAATGATTCCTTGTACGCTAAGTGCCAATACTACATGGGCAAGTATTATATGCTCAATGACAGTTCGGAAAAAGCAATAGATTGTTTTGACAGGTCTATTGTTGCCGCAAAGAACAAAGGAGACAAAAGTACGCAATGCCTTGGATTGGAGAAACTTTCCAAGGTCATTAGTAATTCGAATAACCAGAAAGCATTATACTACGCAATGAAGGCAGAACGAATTTATGGTTCATTGCCACAAAAGTCAAAAACAAATGAAGCATATTATAAGCTCAATGTCGGTGAAGTTCTCTTGCAATCTGATAGCTTGCGATCTGCCACGAGGAAGTGCAATGAAGCACTAACGATAGGATTAGCTTGTAAAGACACTTTTCTAATATCAGACGTATATCAAGTTCTATCCACGATCCAAAGAGGTGAGGGAGAATATCAAGCTTCTTTGAAGAGCGCAAAGAATTCAAATAAGTATTGTCAAAACATCGAAAATTCAAAACTGCTAAACTTGGCATGGGCATATCTTAACGTTGATTCAATAAACGAATGTAAGGAGATATTGGAAAACATCAAGTCAACGGAAGCAAAGGATGTTTATACTAAATACTATCTCTTGCATTTGGCATCGTTAAAGAAGCATGATTATGTGAAAGCTTGCACGATGGCTGATTCCGCATATATGCACATAGAGAAAATGTACACTAATGAGCTCGGCAAAAAAGAAGAATATTACAATTCGCTCATATACAGTCAGTATGAAAAAGGAAAATCAGATGGTAGGGTTAAGCTGATGTATTGGTTTATTGGGTACATAACCTTATCTGGTTTAATTCTGATATTCTTTATCCTTCGTTCGTATAAACAATATACGCATAAGGCAAAGCTCGAACTTGCCACGGAAGAACACGAACGAGAATTGCAAAAGAAGAAATATGAAGAAGAAATCAGGCGTAAGGAAATCCAACTCTCGACCATGCGCAGCTATATACTTAATAAGATAAGCATAGCAGAAAAATTAGATAAGATAAGAGATAATAGAGAGAAATCAGTTCCTTTGTCAGATGGTGACTGGAATGAGATAAGATTATTTGTTAATAGCGTGGAGTGTGATTTTGTTACACGGCTTAAAGAGAAAAATCCAGAATTAAGTGAAGACGACATCAACTTTATGATTCTGTTACGTCTCAGAATGCCCTCAAAAGCCATGGCGCTAATCTATGGCATAAGCGAGAAATCCATTCGACAAAAACTATTCGTGTATAAGCGTAAGGTTGGTATTGAAGATAAAAAAGATTTGTCTTTACGTACTTTTATAGAGCAGTTTTAAGCGCTTCTTTTACTAAAATAGACATACCAATTAAGTAGATTTGACATAATATGCTGATTGTTAATAGTTTAGATTTTTGTCGATTATTAAAGAAATAGACATGAAAAATTAGGAGGCAATCAAAATACCCCCTAACTTTGCAGAAAAATACAAATTAATGAAGAATATATTTATTGCTATTTTAATGTCGTTGGCAATTCTGCCAAGCATGGGTACACAGGTTAATGTAAGGACCAAGTCCACATTGCCACGAGGGGGAGCCAGAATGCCATCCATAGAGCGTGTTTCTGCTGATTATGAGAAAGGACTCATAACCATAGGAGTTAAAGGGTACACAGGCGGAATTCAAGTTTCTATTTATGATTCTCAAGGGAACATTATAGGATACACCATATCTTCTATATCCAAACGACAATAGCTCCCCAAGTAGGAGGATGTACAGCTACATGTGTAAATTCTGTCATAATTGGTCCTGAAGGAGAGATTTATAAGTGTTGGGTTGATGTCGGGAAGCCTCAGAAGGTAGTTGACAGTATTTTTGAAAATAAAGTGAGAAATTACATTCTACCTTCTTATATCGTAGGGGCGGATATGTTTTCAGACAGGAAATGTCATGATTGTGCTTTTCTCCCCATATGCGATGGAGGATGCGTTGTTAGAAGATATAATAAACTTCACGATGGAGCAGATTACGATCCTTGCCCTTTATCTGAGGAAGATTTCTATACTTTATTGGATATGTATATAAAACAGAAGTGCAAATGAGATTATTACGCGATACACTACAAAGATTGTATGCCTGTATGATTTTTCTTTTGATGGCAACTACAGGCTATGCCCAGGGATTATCGGGTATTGTAAGAGATGAGAATGGAAACGGAGTGGAGTTTGCAAATGTCGTTTTATTGTCAGCCGACTCTTGTTTTATATCAGGGACGATTACTGATGCCGAGGGGCAATTCAAAATAGCGATGACAAAGAATGAGGCTATTTTGAAAGTCTCATATGTAGGCTATAAAGATGCCTTTGTGAACTTGGGCAAAACGGCCAGCGATTCCTTGATCAATGTTACACTCCGTAAAAACGACATTCTTTTATCGGAGGTGACGGTAAAGGGTAACCTTCCGATGTTTCGCCAAAAGGGGAATACACTGACGACGCAGGTGCAAGGTACTATCCTGTCGAAAATCACTTCTATCTCAGATTTGCTTTTGCAGATTCCAGGTGTCGTAAAAGGCAAGACGGGAGAAATTGAGACTTTCGGTAAAGGCGCTCCAATCTTTTTTATCAATAACAGGGAGATTAAGTCGAACGATGAGTTGGACCGACTCACTCCTTCGGATATTAAGCAAATAGAGTTTATCGCATCCCCAGGTGCCAAATACAGAGCCAATGGGCGATCAGTCATCAAGATAACAACCATCCATAACATGGAGGGGCTTTCCTTGTTGGCGCGAAGCAAGGTCAGTCAGAATGAAAGAACATCGTATGGACAAAGTACACGCTTGGGGTACCAGTTCAAGAACCTGAATATTACGGCAAGTTATGATTATGAGAATTATCGTACTAAAGTTACTCAGCCTTCTGTTTATAAATTAAATTCAAAAGGAGACAACCATCGCTATGATGTTAATCAATGTGGCCGTGCTTCCGACCCCAAGCTTACTTTTGTTCTCGGCATGGATTATACGATTAATGAATGTAATTCAATTGGTTTCTCATGGGATGGCAGCACGAATAAGGACTCAGAGCATCGGAGTGAGGTCCTTAACTATGCGTTGAATGGAAATCAGATTCAAGCTTCCAAAATCGCACACAGCTATAGTAATAAGGTCACTTATCATCACTTGAATGCTTTCTACATATTAGACAGAAATAACTATACTTTGAGTTCGTATGCTGATTATATCCATAACAACAACGATTATAACCAGAACACGAACGAATATGTCGATAACGGTCAGAATATCAACACGGTCAGTTTCGGCGATGGCAAGCAGGATCTGTCCTCATTGAAAATAGACTACACACAGAAGATAGACAAGACTTTCAATCTGTCCTTTGGTGGAGATGTATCCTATACCAAGTCAACAGGATATGTTGATATCTCTTCTCAAAGCATAGGAAACTCCTCTTATAAGTCACAGGAATACAGATATGGTGCATATCTTGAGCTCAGCAAAATTTTCGGGAAACTTGCTACGAAAGTTGGGGTAAGGTATGAAGACTATATCTATAAATACAATGATCTGACTAATCAGAACAAGAAACGTAATGATTTCAGAAACTGGTTCCCTTCTTTTAGCGCATCCTACAGTAAGGAAGGCTGGAGCAATAGTCTGTCCTTTTCTTCCCAGATCGTTAGACCTACTTTTAGGCAGATGAGTAATTCGGATTACTATTCCAATGAGTTCATGTACCAGCATGGTAACCCACAACTAAAGCCTACCCGCATTTATCAGGCCCAATGGAATACTGGCTATAAGTTTATCACCTTGACATTCGGCTATATGTATAAAAAAGACTTTATAGAAGCTTATTTTGACAACAATGATAAGGACAATGTTATCTTTTCTACCTACCACAATGTTGACAACATTCAAAATCTAACCTTCATGTTAAATTTACAGAAGCGTTTCGGCCGCTGGTCCCCATCTTTGACGCTTGGACTTGACCAACCGTTTTATAAGACTGTGTATATGGGGCAGCAGATTCGACATGACAGTGCTCTGCTTTATTGCGTTTTGAATCAACAACTGAGTCTTCCGAACAACTATATGATTTCTACGTATATCTATCTCAATGCCGGTGGCAATCAAGGCGTTGTGAAACTCTTGCCGTTCCATAATTTCAACTTGACGCTGCAAAAAACTTTCTTCAACGATAAACTGACCATCAGTCTGCAAGGCAACGATCTTTTCCGTGGAATGAAATTCAGGGAACATCTGATGATTAATCGTGTCAATTTATCTCAGACAGAAAATTATCATCTTTGGAACTATTCGTTTAATGTGACATACAAGCTCAACTCCAAGAGCACGAAGTATCGTGGCAAGAACTCCTTAGGCGATGAGATAAAGCGACTGTAAGTATTTGTGGTAATAAAGAAAGTTTTTAATATTTTCAGAATAAAATATTATGACATGCGATCAGGCATAGGGTACGACAACCGCTATACTTATGAGTCAGGGAATCCCCTGCTCGTCTCTGAAATAAGCCGTAACATTAATTATACGGTATCTTACAAATGGCTTATGGCTGAGGGCATTTATACTCACGTATCCGATCCGATAGTGATGTTAACCCAGTCGTACAAGGACAATCCTAATATAGCATTGATACAAAACGTGAATTGGAAACCATATAATCGTATCGGGGCATCGCTTTCCGCAAGTCCCAAATTTGGGATATGGCATCCCTCCTTGAGTCTCTATTTCTTCAAGCAATGGTTTGACATGGAAACTCATGGAGGGCACAGTCTTGACAACCCCAAGTTCACGGTGCGTTTCGACAATACATTTGACACCAAGTTGGCAATGTTCACGCTCATGATGTCATACTACACAAAGGGACATGAACGAAATATCTATTTCCGCAAACCAATGTTCTGCACCAATATTTCCATATATAAAGCCTGCATGAAAAACCGTCTGTCTTTCCAGCTCTTTGTCTATGACCTGTTTGGAACCAACGACCAGCATTTTATTGCCTATTTCGGAAAAATGAGAAACATGATCTATGACGCACAATCTACCAGCAAGTTGTCACTCACCGTTCGATATACTTTCAACGCGTCTCGAAGCAAATACAAGGGTACCGGTGCTGGATTGGAACAGAAAGGAAGAATCTGACCTTGCAATGCGGACAATATGAAAGGGCAACATCATAAGCCATAATACCAAACTCATACATAGAGAAGATGGAAACTATTTTATGGCTATAGCCACATAATGGCGAAGTTAGCTATCACAGCTCACTTCGCCATCATTCTTTCTTTTCTAAGAATTGGATTTTTATATTTTAATTTAAGAGAGTATCTTACTGATTAGTAACTAATCTTCACGCCCACATAATAGCTGCGTGGGAGGGAAGGACCATAGATGTAGTTGGAATCTCGGTTCCATCCCTTGTCGAAATCCTTCTGATAAGCATTGGTGATGTTCTGGATACCACCATTCACCTGCAACGTGAGATACTTGTAGATAGGGAAATCGTACGACAACTTCATATTTACCTCCATGAACTTAGGCGTATTCACAGCCACAGGCTCCTCCTCTCCCGAACCCGCACTGTGACCAACGAGCATACTGCCGGTATAATTGCCTGTAACAGAAGCCGTGAATCGCTTCACTGGGGTGAAGGATGCGGTAAAGTAACCATAAGTATTCGGGGTGCGCATCATCTTCTTGTACTTCTGCTCTGGTACCTCGTCGTTCCAAGCGATAGCCTCATCATAATGGCTCTGCTGCAAGGTAAGTCCTGCCTGGAGCGAGAACCAACGGGTAAACATCGCCTTACCCTCGATGTTCAAGCCGAGAACCTTGGCACCGTAGGCGTTGTAACGCTCCTGCACGGTATTGCCCTGTGCATCAGGCTGGTCGAGCTGACGGAGCGCGAACACATTGTTGAGGTCGGTATAGAAACCCTCTATCAAGAGATTGGTCTGCACATTGCCAAACTTGTGATACAAGTCGGCTGACACACTGAAACTATTGGAACGCTCCTCTTTCAGGTTCTTCGCCAATACCGTAACCAGTCGTTCACCTCCTACTACGCCTACGTGCAAATCCTCATCGAAAGCCTGTGGTGCACGGAATCCACCAGCATAGGTAATACGCAGGTTCACATTCTCCGTTGGATTAAAGCGAAGGTTGGCACGAGGACTGAAGATGACGTGATCTACCAAGTTATGCTTGTCCAATCGACCACCCAAGAGGAAGCTCCACTGCTTGTTCTTCCATTCGTTCTGGAAGAAGAAACTTCCGATACGGACATCCTGCTTGAAGTTGCGGTCGTAACCGAGGATGACATCCTTGATACCATCGTAGCTATACTCTGCACCCAGGGTCAGGTCGGATGGCATGAAGAGCAACTTATCGAAGGAGTGAACATACTGTGTTCCTGCCACATAAGTAAAGTTGCGAGTGGTGCCGTATGCATTCTCGGCAGTCTCTATATCTTCATCCGTTCCCTCGCCGATGCCACCATAGTAACTCTTGCGAGCCGTGGTCTGGAATGAGAAATATGCCGACAGGCGATTCTTCTCGTCAGGAGAATAGAAATTATAGGTGAGCCCACCACCCTGGATGTTGTGCTCTGCCTGCTCTGCGATATTTGCCTCGTGAGGAGCCTGGTCGAGTTTGTTACCGCCACGACGGAACTCATGTATGCCATGATACTGGAGGCTCAACTTGGAGTAAGGACTGAGACGGAGGTAGGAGTTGAGGCCGAACGTCTGGTTGTTCAACTCTGGCAACTCGGTGTAGCCATCGCCATCATAGTCATAACCTTGACGAGTGCGAGTCTGTCCATAAGCATAAATGCCCGCCTTGTTGTCGTCGGTTACCAAAGAGACATTGCCCGTCGTCACATTATCAAAAGAATTAGAACCTCCTTGCGACATGAATGTATGACCGAAGGATGCCGAATTGCGGATAGGTTCCTTGGTGATGATATTGATGGTTCCACCGATGGCAGATGCACCGAAGAGGGCAGAACCTCCACCACGAACCACCTCCACACGGTCTATCATGTTGGCAGGTATCTGCTCCAAGCCATACACACCGTTGAGAGAAGAGAACACAGGGCGAGAATCCACCAAGATCTGGGAATAGTGACCATCGAGACCATTGATGCGCACCTGGGTAAAGCCACAGTTCTGGCAGTTGTCCTCCGTACGCACACCAGGCTGGAAGTTAAGTCCTTGCGCCAAGCAAGTAGATTGTGTGATGTCAAATAGTTTACCGTCAATCACATTCACCAAGTTTGGAGCCAATCTTCGTTGCGTCTCGTTTCGGTTGGCGGAAACCACTACCTCGTCCAAGTCCACGTCATCGCTTGCCAGTGCGAAATTCAGTTCTTGCGTGGCATCATGCTTTATGGCAACCTTCTTTTCTTGTGTCTTGTATCCAACCATCTTCACTACGACGGTGAATGTGCCCTCCGGCAAGTTCTTCAGGAAGTAGTGCCCCGTGTGGTCCGTCGTGGTTACGATAGTGGTGCCTTTGAGCTGAATGGTCACGAAAGGCAAGTGCTCTCCACTGCTTTTGTTGATTACGTGACCATACACGTTGGCATCCGTGTTCTTTTCGATAGCCACCGGCAGCACATCACCCGCTACCGGCTTGTTGTCTTCGGCTGCTTTAGCCACAAATGAGACTGTCAATGCTCCAGCAAGGAGCATCAACTGACAATTCTTGGAATTCATAAAATCCGTTTGTATTCTTCTATTATTATAATTTTGAGTGCATTTGTTTTTACGATTTCTTCATACAACAGGGCACACCTTCCCCCTAATCATCCGCCTGGAAAGCACACGATTGAAGAAATCAAAAAAAGGGAAAAGCTCCATAAAGAGCTAAAAACTACAAAGATAGAAGTACGGGTGGAGCACGAGTGGAAAGAATGTCGCCTTCGCGAGTCTTGACAAACGGGCAAGAGACTGCGAGAACGACGTGAACCATAGCGACAAATGCCGCTATGTGAATAATGACAGGCACCACGTATGGCAAACTATGCAAATGGCAGAGCACGCATTCGTACATGAAACTCAGCTCGGCGGTGAGGTGACCATCGTGGTGGATGTGATGAGCGCAATCGTAACAATAGGTGGTAGCGGCACTGCCCTCCGCCACTGAGTGGTGGTGGAAGGTAATGGCGAGCAACATTGGCACGTACACCAACATCAGCAGCCATGCGAACCTCTTTCTTCTATTGTCAAGATGACACATTATCCTGAACTGTTTTTATTTCTCGATACGCATGATTTCCGAACATCAGAAATCATGGCATTTAGCAGGCGCAAAAGTAATACTATTCTTATAAACGATAATCAAACATATCGTTGAATTATCATTTTTTATCAGATTTTTGATGTTAATATAATAATCGGGCGCATGGCGTCGAAGTGTTCCTTGCTCCAGAGCGGCACGCCGTAGTAGCGGGCCACGGCATAGGGGTTCTGCCACAAGTCTGACCGGAATCATGATGATTTCGACGAGAAATGAAGACTTTGCTTATATTTCTCAACAAGAAGCGAACCTGTCTTGAATAATTGCGTTATCTTTGCATAAGATAAAGACACTTAGTTTAATAATATATCATAACTGAATGAAAAAGATTCTCTTAGCCTTAATCGCCCCACTGGCAACGGCATCGGCCATGGCGCAAAGCGACCCTCTGTGGATGCGCTTCCCTGCCATCTCGCCCGACGGCAAGACCGTGGCGTTCTCCTATAAAGGCGACATCTGGACCGTGCCGGCCAACGGCGGACAGGCACGGCAAATCACCACTAACCCCGCTTACGACGCATACCCCGTGTGGAGCCCCGACTCCAGGCAAATAGCATTCGCCTCAAGCCGCGAGGGGAGCTTGGATGTCTACGTGGTTGGCAAAGACGGTGGCGTGCCACGAAGGGTTACCACCGACAGTGGCGACGAGTACCCAATGGCCTGGCGCACCGACAGCACCATCATGCTGAAAGCCTCCATCATGCCCAAGGCCACGAGCATAATGTTCGCCGACTTCTCGCAGGTCTATGAGGTGAGCGACAAAGGCGGACGCATGCGCCTCTTCTCCGACATACCCATGGAAGACATCAGCGTGGGCAAGGACGGCGCCATGCTCTATCACGACAAGAAAGGCTACGAGGACCCGTTCCGCAAACACCACCAGTCGCCTATATGCCGCGACATCTGGCTCTACAAGGGTGGCAACTACACCAAGCTGACCAATTTCGCCGGCGAGGACCGCAATCCCGTGTGGGGCAACGATGCCAACACTTATTATTATCTTAGCGAGGAAGACGGCACTTTCAACGTCTACAAGCGTCATCTTGGCGAGACCGCCAAGACGCAGCTCACCCACTACAAGGGCAATCCAGTGCGCTACCTCACGCGCGCCGCTGACGGCACGCTGTGCTATGCTTACGACGGTGCCATCTATACCCTCAAGGAGGGCAGCCAACCCGTCAGGCTCAACCTCACTACGGT
>ERZ780034.602-NODE-602-length-13308-cov-11.2497_pt1 | contig 13308 bp, 6 predicted proteins | sample MGYA00511855_ERZ780034 | MGnify/ENA primary metagenome ERZ780034 (study PRJEB29588, sample SAMEA2148024) | human gut metagenome | biome: human gut; feature: human-associated habitat; material: faeces | place: Denmark | collected 2008/2010 ...
CTCTGGGTCGCCCATACGGCAGTTGTACTCGATGACCATTGGCTCGCCCTCAACGTTGATCAGTCCGAAGAAGATGAAGCCCTTGTAGTCGATGTTCTCTTCTGCAAGTCCCTCTACTGTAGGACGGATGATGCGCTCGTCTACCTTCTGCATCCATTCCTTGGTAGCGAATGGCACAGGGGTAACACTACCCATACCGCCTGTATTCAAACCGGTATCGTGCTCACCGATACGCTTGTAGTCCTTAGCCTCAGGCAAAATCTTATAGTTCTTGCCATCTGTGAGAACAAAGACAGAGCATTCGATGCCGCTCAGGAATTCCTCGATAACCACACGTGCAGAAGCATTGCCGAACATACCGCCCAGCATCTCCTTGAACTCCTTCTTTGCCTCTTCCAAAGTAGGGAGGATGAGAACACCCTTACCTGCGCACAAACCGTCAGCCTTCAATACGTATGGAGCCTTCAAGGTCTCCAGGAATTTAAGACCTTCCTCTACATGCTCGCCATCGAAAGTTTCGTATTGAGCTGTAGGAATGTTGTGGCGCTTCATAAACTTCTTGGCGAAGTCCTTGCTGCCTTCCAATACAGCACCAGCCTTTGAAGGACCGATTACAGGAATGTTCTTGGTGCGAGGATCGGTTTTGAAGTCGTCATAAACACCCTTTACCAATGGGTCTTCAGGACCAACAACAACCATATCAACACCGTTCTCGACAGCGAAGTTCTTCAGAGCCTCGAAGTCGTCAGCCTTGATATTCACGTTCTCGCCGACATTCTGAGTACCGGCATTACCTGGAGCGATAAAAAGTTTCTCACACTTTTCGCTCTGAGCGATTTTCCAAGCTAAGGCGTGCTCGCGTCCACCGCCTCCTAACAATAATATTTTCATCGTTGTACGTTTAATTGTTCCTCTGATATTTTACCTTAGGATACTTAATTTCTCCATTTTGCTGCAAAGTTACTAAAATCCTATGAATTAGGCAAAATATTTACATAAAATATATTTTTTTGCAAGTTTTACTTCAAATAGTCGAAGAAGTAATTGCTGATGCGCTCATGCAAGTGAGTACTTTGGTGACCTCTCATGTTATGAGGTTCGCCTGGGTATACGAAGAAATCTGGTTGTGTACCTGCTGCGATACATGCCTTCAGGAAGGTGAGGCAATGCTGTGGTACTACAGTTACATCGTTCAAGCCCTGGATAATCTGCAGCTTACCCTTCAGGTTCTTAGCCTGATAGAGCAGGGATGTCTTCTTGTAACCCTCTGGGTTGGTCTGTGGGGTATCCATATAGCGCTCGCCATACATCACCTCGTACCAGTGCCAGTCGATTACCGGACCGCCTGCTACGCCTACCTTGAATACGTCAGGATAGTTGGTCATCAATGAGATGGTCATGAATCCTCCGAAGCTCCAACCGTGAACACCAATCTTGTCGGCATCTACGTATGGCAGGGTCTTCAGATACTCTACACCCTTCATCTGGTCCTTCATCTCCACCTGACCCAGCTGGCGGAAGGTTGCCTGCTCGAAAGCCTTGCCACGGTTCTCGCTGCCACGGTTGTCGAGGATGAAGAGAAGATAGCCCTTTTCTGCCATGTAGGTTTCCCAGCCACGGCTAGAGTAGTTCCAGCGGGCATCCACGTTGTGGGCGTGAGGACCGCCATATACATATATAATAGTAGGATACTTCTTGTTGGGGTCGAAGTTCACTGGTTTCACCATTCTCCAGTAGAGGTCGGTCTCGCCGTCATCAGCCTTGATGGAACCGCAGCTGTACTCCGGCACGTTGTAGCCCTTCCAAGGGTTCTCGGCTGTGAAATAGGCGGTGCGCTTGCCGTTCTCGGTGTTTACGATGGCAATCTTGCGAGGCACGGTAGGAGTAGAGTAGTTGTCATAGATAAACTGACCGTTCTCGCTCAGGGTAGCGTTGTGCCATCCCTTGCCGCAGTCGTCCATCATGGTGCGCTTGCCGGTCTTGGTATCCACCACGAAGATGTTACGCTGGATAGGAGAGCACTCGTTGGTTGCGATGATGATGCTCTTGCGCTTGGCGTTGAAGCCGAGCACTTCCATCACCTCCCATTTACCGGAAGTCAACTGTTTGATTTCGAGCGATTCCGTGTTGCTTGCCATACGGCTGCCGTGTTTGCCCAGGGTGCAGAGATAGAGGTGGTTGTAGCCATCCTTGCGGCTCTGCATGATGAAGCTGCTATTGTCCCAAGGCAGGAACTGGATAGGGTGGCAAGGCTCTACATACTTCTCATCGGTCTCGCGATAGAGTTCACCTGTCTTCTCACCAGTCTCTGCGCTGTAGGCTGTCAGGCGACAGTCGTTCTGGTCGCGGTTCAGTTCGAACATATAGATGGTCTTGCTGTCCGGGCTCCATGCGATGTTGGTGAAGTAGCGGTCTGTAGGATCGCCAGCCTTCAGATAGATGGTCTTGCCGGTCATGCAGTCGAACACGCCCACAGTTACCTTGTGCGATGTCTCGCCTGTCATCGGATACTTGTCTGGTGCAGGCTTGGCGCAGCAGGTTTCTGTCTCAGGATGATTGAAGTAATCAATCTCCGGGATATCCACCTGCGGATAATCTGTTACCATGCTCTGGTCCATGCGGTAGAAGGCGAGCAGTTCGCCGTTAGGGCTCCAGAAGGTACCCTTGCTGATGCCGAATTCATCGCGGTGAACACTCTGACCATACACGATAGAGCGGCTGCCGTCTGTAGAAATCTGGAAATCGTGAGACTTCTTCTCTCTTGTCATGGCATTGTTGGCTACGTTGAAGGTGCGCACATAGAGGTTGCTGCCCTTCAGATAGGCGAATGCATTCTGCTGTGCGTTAGCTTCGAGGAGGTTCTCGCCATCTTCAAACTCCATCTCGCTCAGCAGCTTATGCTTCTTGAAGTCGATGGTGTAGGTCTTGCTGCCATTGCTTACCATTACGATGCTCTTGCCTGCAAAAGGGAACTGAGCGTTGTAGAGAGCTCTTACCTTGATGTCCTTGGTAGGAGCAATCCACTGGTTGATATCGTTGATGCCGAAGAGTTTGGTCTCCTTGCCCGTAGCCTTGTTCACGAGATAGCAAGCCTCCACGTCCTGGCGAATGAGTTCATTTCCCCACCAGGTGCACCAGCGGTTCTTTGCCACCATGTTGCGATAGTTATGACCACCGAAGTTCAAATCCTCCAGGGTGAAGGTTTTCTCGCCCTTCTGCGCAGGAACCACGCCCTGAGCCTGTATCTCGGTTGCATTCATTGCCATCATGGAAATCATTGCTGCAAAAGATAATTTATAAATTGAATTCTTTAGATTCATTGTTATTTTGTTTGTTGATTGAATGAATAAAAACCTTGATGTGGCAGAATGCCACGTCAAGGTCTTGTATGGTTTGATGCGTAGTTTTTAATCCTCATCATCGAAGTCGGTGTTGAAGCTAGGCTTGCCACCACGCTTTCCTCCGAAATCACGACCACCGCGACGGTCTCCCTTGAATCCACCACGCTTGTCGTTACGGTCGTTGCCACGCTTTCCGCCGAAGCTGCGTCCGCCCTTGCGGTCATCATCATCGTGGCTTCGTCCGCCACGTCCGCCACGGCGAATCTCATTGCGGCGCTTTTCAAAGTCTTCCAGGCGATGGCTATGGAACTGGAAGCTGCGGATGTCTGCATCCTCGTTTTCTGTCTCCTCGCTTATGCGTTTCTTAAACTCGCGCTCTTTCTTAAAACGATGCTTCTGAGCCATTTCGCGCTTCTCGGCTTCGGTCTTGACAATACCGCCTTCAGAGCGGAATTCCTTCATCTTACCGTCGAACATCACGTACTTGCGGAATTCGCATTCCAAACTTCCGTTGTATACAGGAATCTTGATAGATGGCTTCAGACCAATCTGCTCAAAGCATTCCTCGCGGTAACTCAATACCCAAGCCTCGTTGCCTGCGAAAGCCTTCTTGAAGCGCTCGCCAATCATCTTGTAGGTATTCAAGAGGTTAGGGGTAGAGATACGCTCACCGTATGGAGGGTTCATCACTATGATGCTCTTCTCTGCTGGCTGAGTGAAGTTCTTGAAGTCCTGCTGTGCGATGGTGATATCCTTGCTCAGTCCGGCTGCACGCACGTTGAGGTTGGCAGTGTTCACAGCCTTCATATCTACATCATAACCGTAGATATGGTGCTCGAACTCGCGTTCCTGAGAGTCATCGTTGTAAATCATATCGAAAAGCTCCTGATCGAAATCGTTCCACTTCTCGAAGGCAAACTCCTTGCGGAATACACCTGGAGAGATGTTGCGGGCAATAAGTGCTGCTTCGATAGCGATGGTGCCAGAACCACACATAGGATCGATGAAGTCGCATTCGCCCTTCCAGCCGGTCATCAGAATCATACCTGCAGCCAAAACCTCGTTCAATGGAGCCTCAACCTGCTCCTGGCGGTAGCCACGGCGGTGTAAGCTTTCACCACTTGAGTCGAGACTCAAGGTTGCGTTATCTTCTGCGATATGGATATTAAGACGGATGTCTGGGTTGGATACGCTGATGTTAGGACGTGTGCCCTGCTTCTCGCGGAACCAGTCTACGATAGCATCTTTTACCTTGTAAGTAACAAAGCGTGAGTTGCGGAATTCCTCGGAGTAAACTACTGAATCTACTGAGAATGTCTTCTTCACGTCTAAGATGTCATCCCACTTAATCTTCTGAATCTGATCGTACACTTCTTCGGCAGAACGAGCCTTGAAGTGCTTGATAGGCTTTAAGATACGGATGGCTGTGTGCAACTGGAAGTTGGCACGATACATCATTTCCTTGTCGCCTGTGAAAGATACCATACGGCGACCTATCTGTACATTGTTGGCACCCAGCTGGGTGAGCTCCTCAGCCAAGACGGGCTCCAGACCCATAAAGGTCTTGGCAATGAGTTCAAATTCCTGTTCCATTATTGAATTCTATATCTAATAAACTTTGTTTTTCTTTTCTATATTTCTTTGTTTTGGGTTGCATATCCTTGGTTATCCATACGTTTGCTCCTACTACGCAGCCCTTTCCGATGGTGATGCGGCCGAGGATTGTAGCATTGGCATAGACGATGACATCGTCTTCCAGGATAGGGTGACGAGGGATTCCCTTGATAGGGTTGCCGTCCTTATCGAGTGGAAAACTCTTGGCTCCGAGGGTTACACCCTGGTAGAGTTTCACGTTGTTGCCGATGATGCAGGTGGCTCCGATTACCACACCCGTTCCATGGTCGATGGTGAAGTGGTGACCGATGGTAGCCTCTGGATTGATATCGATACCGGTCTCTGAATGTGCCAGCTCGGTCATCATACGGGGGATGAGTGGCACACCGAGCAGGTGAAGAACATGAGCGATACGATAGTTGGTTATCGCCTTGATGACAGGATAGCAGGAGATGATTTCTCCGTGGCTCATTGCCGCAGGGTCTCCATTATAGGCAGCCTCCACGTCAGTGGCGAGAATTTTACGAAGTTTTGGAAACTCCACGATGGCTTTTGCTGCGATAACGCCAGCCTTGGCACGTTGATGCTGTAGATCAGCCTGTGTCTCAGTTTCGCAATCATTGGCGAAGCAGAGTCCGGCGAGAATCTGTTCTGCAAGCATCTCGTAGAGTTTCTCTACTCTTACTCCAATATGATATTTGATAGTGGAGATATTAACGGAAGAATTGCCGAAATATCCCGGAAAGAGGATGGAGCGAGACAGATTGATGATATCTTCGAGCGCCTTGCCCGAAGGAAGTGGATTTCCGTCTCTGTGCTGATGGAATAGACCTTTTAATGAATCGGCGCAAGAAAGCTCGTCGATGGTCTCTGTCAGCTGATGAGTTAATGTATCTTTACTCATTTTCTTCATGTATCAATAAAATTCGTGTGCAAAGATACGATTTATTTCTTGAATTGCAAAAAAATGACGGCTGTTTTTTTGCTTTTTTGTAGAATAATCGAAACAGAAAAAGCAGATTCACTAAAATACTGAATCTGCTTTTTCGGCTTCTATTCTGTGATACTGTCTAAAAAGAGCAGCAATCGGTTGGTGACATTTACTTCTGAAACTCCTGAATCGAAATCGAGGGATACCAGGTTCAGTTGAGGGAAACGCTCATGTAGCCGTTTTTCGATTCCCTTGGAAATCACGTGGTTAGCGATGCAGCCGAATGGCTGGAGCGAGATGATATTATTCACTCCGTCTCGGATATAACCCACGATGTCGGCAGGCAGGAGCCAGCCTTCTCCAAACTGTGCTGCCAGCGAAACCAATCCCTGCACATCCTTCGCATCATCATAAATATTGGTGAATGGACGGAAGTAGCGGAACTTGCTGGCTGCTTTGTTCACCTGGCGCAATCTTCTGCCTATCAATGCCTGATAAGCACCCTTGATGATGAAGTCTGGTACCTTGGTACAATTCAGTCGCATGTGCTTCTGTATCTCTACATTCACGAATTCCTGTAGGAAGAATGGAGCGAGTAGTGGTGGTACAACCTCGATGCCCTTAGAGATGATGTATCGCTCCAGGTACTGATGGGCAAAAGGATTGAACTTCAGGAAGATTTCTCCTACGATGCCCACTTTAGGTACATCCTTGTCTAGGGTCATCTGGTTGAATTCCTCTGCAGCCTGTTCCAGGAGCTTGATGAGACCTTTTGCTGAGTTTCGGGCGATAGGCTCGTCGATGAGGCGTATGTACTTATCCCGTAATTCCTTGGCTATTCCCTGTTTCCGTTCTCTTGCGATGCAGGCGTTGTACATCTCGTTAATCGCATCGCCATAGAAAATAGCGGTAACGATAATCTGGCTGTATTTTAGCCAAGGTACGTTGAAGCCATCCTGCTCATTATAGTCTTGCTTATCATCCGTAGAACCGGAAGCTTCGCCTGTCGAGGCTGTCACGCCTAGTGTGAGTAATGGTACATCCTGGAAACCGTTGGAAATCATCGCCCGTTTGATGAGGCCTGCATAGTTGGTTGCACGACATTGTCCACCCGTCTGACTCATTACTACTGCTGTGTTCTTGAGGTCGTATTTGCCAGATTTCAAGGCTTTGATGATGTCGCCCACGATGAGTGTTGCAGGATAGCAAACCTCATTGTTGGCGAATCTCAAGCCAATTTCAGCACTAGCTTCATTACTCATAGGCAAAACTTCTACATCATAACCTATCAGCTTCAGGATAGGAGGAATGATAGGAGTGAGATACTCAGTCATGAACGGAGCGAGAATCTTGCGATGCACATCCTGCTTGGTGAAAACCTTGGTCTGTTTGAGACTTTGAACTTTGAACTTTGAGCTTTGAACCTTATGATTACTTTTAACTTTAAGACTTTCTATCAGCGAGCGGACACGAAGCTTCAGCGAACCAATATTGCTGACATCATCTATCTTCAAGAGCGTGAAAGGCTTGTTGTGGCGCTTCATGATGTCACGAATCTCGTCCTGGATAAAGCTGTCCGGTCCGCAACCGAAGCTGGTCATCTGTACGAAATGTACATTGTCACCCTGTTCGGCTGCCCATTGCGCAGCCTTCATGATGCGGTTCATGTAAGCCCATTGCTTGACAAGATAAGTCTCTGGCTGGCTGTTGTATGCATCGTTGTTGTCTGATGAGCCTCTGGCGATGTCTTCGCTGATTACGTTGACTCCCAGGTTTGCAATCATCTCGCTCAACTTGTGCTGAACCAACGGGTCTGTATGATAAGGACGGCCAGCCAGGAGGATGGTAAGACGAGGCTTTTCCTCGTTCTGATTGAGAATCTCCCAAGCTTTCGTCTTGATTTCTGCTGAATAGGCAGTTTGCGCATAGAGCGCTTCTCTCAAGGCCTTTCGGGCAGTCTTTCTGTCTACTCCCAACTTCTTGAGATAATCCACGATTTGCTTTTCCAAAGCCTTGGATTGTGCAAAGTTGATGACTGGAGAATCTATCGGTTTCTTCAGATCAATTACCGATTTGATGACATCGCTATAGCCCGAAACCACAGGACAGTTGAAGCTGTTCAGCGTATTCTTCGGGTCGTCATTGTGTTCATATACTACGTATGGCATCAGGATGCGGTCTACCTCCGGGTTCTCATTAAGCTCTTTGAGATGACTGTGAGCCAACTTGGCAGGGAAGCAGATGTTATCGCTCATAACTGTATTCAAGGCTCCTTCATACTGGCTGAAGGTTGAATCAGAAGAGAGAATGACATCGAAACCTGCTGCATGAAGCAGGGCATTCCAGAACGGGAAATCCTCATACATGTTGAGAATGCGGGGGATACCAACCTTGATGTGGCGTTTTGTGACATCAAAGTGCTTAATTTCCTTACCGTCAAAGAGCAAGTGATATTTATATTCGTAAATATTCTTACCTTTTATCTCATTTGCACCCTTGTTGTTGAAAACCCGTTCACACTTGTTTCCCGAGTAAAACTTATTGCCACCAGCGAAGGTGTAGCGAGAAACATAGCAATGGTTCTCACAGCCTTTACATTGCAACTGCCTGGTTTCGTAATGAGCCAGATTCAGAAGGTCGTCAATGCTCCGGGCATTCGTTTCTGTTGGGTAATCAGCTGCCGCATGGAGTGCACAGCCGTAGGCACCCATCAATTCCGGCATGTTGCTACGGGCCACTTCGGTATGAGTCAGCAATTCGAAAGCTCTTACCACAGCATCGTTTCTCATGGTACCACCCTGTACGACGATTTTTCCTCCAAGGTTCTCGTTACCATGGAGTTTCAGTACTTTATAAAGACAGTTCTTGATAACCGAATAAGAGATTCCGGCAGAAATATCAGCCACCGAAGCCCCCTCTCTGAGAACCTGCTTTACCTTGGAGTTCATGAAGACCGTACAGCGGGTACCCAGGTCGCAAGGAGCTTTAGACTGGCAGGCAAGTTTGGCGAAATCACCTACAGAATATCCCATGTTATTGGCAAAAGTCTGTATGAAGGTTCCGCAACCGGAAGAGCATGCCTCGTTGAGTTCCATTCTCACAACAGCTCCTTTCTCAACAAAGATAGCCTTCATGTCCTGTCCTCCAATATCAAGGATGAAACTGACGTCGGGCATGAGTGATGCAGCTGCTCGTTCGTGTGCCATGGTTTCGATAATGCCGCTGTCAAGTCCGAATGCAGCCTTAATCAGTTCCTCGCCATAGCCGGTAGAACAAGAGCCTACGATTTCCAGTTCAGCCCCTCTATGTTCTGCTTCCTGCTTCAGGGCGTTCAGACCATCGGCTACCGCCTTAATAGGGTTGCCTAGGTTCAGACGATAGTTTGTAAAGACAATATCGCCCTTGTCCTTTTGGGCAGATTTCGCATCTGTATCCGTATTGCTTCCCATTCTAACTGCCACAATCTTGGTCGTAGTGGAGCCGGAATCAATACCGATAACCACCTGCTGCTTACCTTTTGCCAGAGGATGGGTTTCGGTAGCGAATCTTGCTTTTGACTGAAGCCATTTATCGTGCTCCATTTCGTTTTTAAACAAAGGTTCCAAGCTACTGTTCCACTCAACCTTTATTTCCTGATGTAAGCGCTTTCTGAGTATGGAAAGCTGGATTCCGTCAGAATCAGAAGCATCTGTAGAATCTGCGGAATCTGTGGGAGAATTACGGTAGGCGCATCCCAGCGCAGGAATCAGATTGCTATTTTCTGATACGATGAAATCATTTTCTGACAGCTGCATATAGTCGCAGAATGCTTTGCGGAGTGCAGGGAGAAAGGTCAGCGGACCACCGCAAAGCAGGATAGGAGCCTCGAAGTCGATGCCGTGAGAAAGCGTCACCACAGTTTGTACTGCGATGCTATGAAAGATACTGGCTGCAATATCCTCTTCCGGAAGATTGCGTGCCATGAGATTCTGGATATCGGTCTTGGCGAAGACACCACAGCGGGCTGCCATCGGATAAACATGTTGGGCATTCATAGCCAACTGGCTCATCTTCTGATTGTCTACACCCATCAATACGCTCATCTGGTCGATAAACGCACCTGTACCTCCGGCACAGTTTCCATTCATGCGAAGCTCCATTCCGCCATTAGGCTTGAAGAAAACAACCTTGGCATCCTCTCCACCGATATCGATGAGAGCCTTTGCCTCAGGATGAGCCTTACGGGCATAAACCGATGCTGCCACTACTTCCTGAACAAACTCAGCCTGCAGCTGTTCTGCCGTAGCCATGCCCACGCTTCCCGTAACGCAGATATTTACCTTTGTATCGCCTATCAACTGGTTAATCTCATCGAAATAATGAGACACAAGTTCTTTGACACGAGCGTTGTGGCGTTCGTATTTTGAGTAAATCAAGTTTTTCTTGCCATCGATAACGGCAACTTTGGCTGTTGTAGAGCCAACATCTAGTCCGATACTATATTTTGCTTTCTCCATTTCTCTTCTTTCTTTCAGCCTGCAAAATTACAAAAATCTTTCAAGAAAACCAAAAGACAGCTATGATTTTTGCTAATAATCCCATGACTTTTTCAAAGAACAAAGAATGGGCATTCACACCTTTCTCATATCTCTGAACGCACTCCAGGCTATCGGAATAGCTACTGCAAAGGAGCAGAAGTCTGCCCATGCCTGACACATTTCTACCCCCAGCAAACCGAAGAAATGGGGTAGGATAAAGATGAGCGGAATGAAGAACAAACCGCTTCTTGCTCCAGCTACGATATTGGCACGGATAGGCTTGCGGATGGTCTGCATCAGCATATTGGTAAGTACGATGGTGGCAACCAGAGGAAAACTGATAACCTGCCATTTCAAAGCCATGGAACCAACCTCTATTACCTTGGCATCATCACGGAAGAGTTCGATGATAGGCTCTGAGAAAATGAAGCCAATTACGGCACAGATAGCCAGGAATATGGTGCCACACTTGATGCAGTAATAAAAAGCTTCCTTGACGCGGGCATATAGTCTGGCTCCATAGCAGAAACCACAGAGAGGCTGGAATCCTTGACCCAATCCGATTACCACAGCATAGGTAAAGAAAGAGATGCGGGTGACGATGCTCATGCCGGCAATGGCAGCATCTCCGTAAGCTCCCGCTGCCACATTCAATACCAAGGTGGCGATACTTCCCAAGCCTTGTCTTGACAGGGAAGGGGTTCCGCCAAAGATGATTTCCTTGGCATAAGCCTTGCTAGGTGTGAAGTAGCGAAGGTGGATTCGGATGTTCTGCCCCTTGTGCGTCATCCAGAAGAGGATGGTGCAACCGAAACATTGGCTGATGAGAGTGGCGATGGCTGCACCCGTAATGCCCAGCTCGAAGTAGAGAATGAGCAATGGGGCGAGAATCAGATTCAGCAATACGCCTGACATGATGCCTTTCATCGCATACATCGTGTTACCCTGGAAACGCATCATGTTGTTGAGAGTGAGCGAAGTGGTCATGAAAGGAGCCCCTAACAGGATAATGCCCAGATAACGCTCTGTATAGGGAAGAATGGTGGGAGTAGAGCCCAAGGTAAGGCAGAGTGGGGTAAGAAACAGCTGTCCCAGTATTGCGATGACCAAACCTGTGAGAAAGCTCAATACAAAGCCTGTTGTCGCCATCTTTCTGGCGTTCTCCTCCTCTTTGGCGCCCAACTTACGAGAGATATAATTGCCAGCTCCATGACCATAGAAGAAGCCAACAGCCTGTATTACCGCCATCATGGCAAACGATATTCCCACAGCCGCTACGCTCTGGGTATTGATGCTTCCCACGAAATAGGTGTCGGCGAGATTGTACATACTCGTAGACAGCATGCTGATGATGGTAGGAATCGCCATCGTGAAAACAACCTTGTGCACAGGAGCTTCGGTCAGGAATGTATAATTATCTCTTGTTTTCTTCATTGTGAAAAATCTGTTTTCTTCTTTTTTTGACCATGCAAAGGTACTATTTTATTTTCGATTATCGCCCAATAATGGGATTTATGTGAACTTTTTTAATAAAAATGCACTAAAAACTTGCCTCTGTCAAAAATATGTAGTACTTTTGCAGAAGTTTTGTAGTTCTCTATCTTCTTGTAATACAAGATGTACGGACTGAATAGCTATATAAAACGGACTAATTATACTGATCAGAATTTGATTATAATCGAGTAAAAACTGTAATGAGCAATATAAGAATAATACCAGTAACAACCCGAAAGGGATTGCGTGCCTTCGTAAACTTCTATTATGAACTGTATAAGGGCAATAAATTTGCTGTTCCCTTCTTGCGCTTTGATGAAATGAATACGTTGAGTAAGCGCAAGAATCCTGCCTTCGAATTCTGTGAGGCGCAGTATTTTCTGGCTGTAGATGGTGAGGCGCGTATCGTGGGTCGTGTTGCTGCCATCATCAATCGCCGTGCCAATGAACAATGGAATAAGAAGCAGGTAAGATTCGGATGGTTTGATTTTGTGGATGATTTAGAGGTGTCGCAGGCTTTATTAAATGCTGTTGAGGCATGGGGACGCACAAAGGGAATGACTGAGTGCGTAGGACCGCTTGGCTTTACGGATATGGACCGTGAAGGATTGCTCATCGAGGGATTCCATCATAAATCTACCATGTATATCAATTATAATTATCCTTATTATAAGAACCACATGGAAGCCATGTCGTTCTATGAGAAGGATAATGACTGGCTGGAATATCGCATCAAGGTGCCTGAGGAAACCCCGGCCAAGTTTGCCAGAACTGCAGAGATGATAGAGAAAAGATACAATCTGCATGTGCATAAGTTTACTTCCCGAGAGTTGGTTAAGGGTGGTTTGGGACGAGAGGTGTTTCATATCGTAAACGAAACCTATAAAGACCTTTATGATTTCCAGCAACTCACGGACAGGCAGATAGATAAGTATGTAAATGATTATATCAAGAAGGCTGATTTGAATCTGGTTACGGGTGTTGTTGATGGTAATGATGGCAATAGATTAATAGGTTTTGGCGTATCTTTCCCTTCTTTTACTGATGCTTTGCAGAAGATAGGGAATGGCAAACTGTTGCCTTGGGGATGGTTGAAAATTCTGAAAGTACTGAAGTTTCATGCCACAGATACGGTAGATTTACTCCTGATAGGTGTATTGCCTGAGTATCGTGCCAAGGGAGCCAATGCCTTGATCTTTGCCGATCTTATCGAGCAATATCACCGTTATGGATTTAAATGGGCTGAGGCTATGCCGCAGATGGAAAGCAACAAAGGTGTACAGAGCCAATGGCAATATCTGGAAAGCGAACAGCATCGTCGTCGCAGATGTTACCGTAAGGTGATGGTTAGATAAGCCTTAATTCCGCAACACTATAGTTTAACATTATTTATAAGTGCCTGAGCAACAAA
>ERZ780034.606-NODE-606-length-13231-cov-6.31633_pt1 | contig 13231 bp, 5 predicted proteins | sample MGYA00511855_ERZ780034 | MGnify/ENA primary metagenome ERZ780034 (study PRJEB29588, sample SAMEA2148024) | human gut metagenome | biome: human gut; feature: human-associated habitat; material: faeces | place: Denmark | collected 2008/2010 ...
CGCCCCGGGCGGGCCCGCGTGCTCGTGGTGGGCGTAGGCGGCGTAGGCGCCTGGGCGGCCGAAATGCTCTGCCGCGCAGGCATAGGCCACCTGACCCTGCTCGACGCCGACAACGTAGCGCCCACCAACCTCAACCGCCAGCTCTGCGCCCTGCGCTCCACCCTGGGGCAGCCCAAGACGGAGGTGCTGGCCCGGCGCTTTGCCGACATCAACCCGCAGCTGGAGCTGACCCTGCGCACGGAGTTTCTCACCCCCGAAAGCGTGGAAGAGGTGGTCACGGCACAGCCCTACGACTTTGTGGTGGACGCCATCGACACCATTGCCCCCAAGGTGGCCCTGCTCAGCTGGTGCCTGCGCCACAAGCTACGGGTTGTATCGTCCATGGGAGCAGGCGCCAAGACCGACCTTTCGCTCATCCGCCAGACGGACCTGTGGCAAACCTACCACTGCGGACTGGCCAAGGCCGTGCGCCACGGACTGACCGCACAGGGGTTGCGCGGACGGAAACTGCCGGTGGTGTTCTGCGCGCAACAGGCCGACCGCAGGGCCGTAATCAGCATAGCCAACGAACGCAACAAAAAAACCACTACCGGCACCGTAAGCTACATGCCCGCCACCTTTGGCTGCTACCTTGCGGCCTACGTGCTGGAGCATCTGTAATCCGCCGGAAAAAGCCGGGACTTCAGCGCCACGAGGTCGGACTCTGTAACAACAAAGTCCGGCCTCGTGGCGTTTTCAAACCATCCCGGTATGAAAACCACCCTTCGGCAAAGGGCCTAACCGGTTGTTTTACAACCTTATCCGACCGCACATACAAACGTCTTCGGGAATTTATCGACAAAATCCTGCCATTCGTCGAGATGGGACAAATTTTTTGACTTATGGGTGATGCCATTTCGCCACCAATCGCTTAACTTTGCGGTATGAAAACAAAGAAAATCATACTCACACTGGCACTGGGCAGCCTCATGATATGGCCGGCCACTGCTCAAAACAGCCGCCGGAACGCACAGAAACAGCGCGTACAGCAGATGAAGGAAATTGTAAAGGAACTCGACCTCGACGATAACCAGACGGCCCTGTTCACGGAGTTGTACACCAACTACCAGACGGCTCTGGACAGCCTCAGCCCCGCTCCCGCCAACCGCGGAAAGAACCGCGAAAAGCAGGAGGAACTGACCGAAGAGCAAGCTTCCGAAAAACTGACACAGCAGCTCAACCGCGAACTGCAACGGGCTACGCTGAAAAAGGAGTTTTGCGAAAAGCTTCAAAAAAACGGATTCACCTCCGTTCAGATACTGAAAATCATTAACCGCCGGCCACAGAGCGGACGCAACAACCAGCAGTTCGACAGCCAGAACGGCGGATTCATGCCACCACCTCCGGGCGGCGGATTCCCCGGCGGATTCTGATACTTCCACAGATTCTTTCCAATAGGCATATTTTCATGATGTAGATTATATAGAGGTAATCATTTCAAAAGAGAATGATTGGACGGGGCTTAACGAAGTCCCACATTTTGACCCGCACAAGTAAGTGAATGATTGTTTATTTGGGGGCTCCTCCGTTGCGAAACGCAGGAGTCTTTTTTTTGCATTTTTTTACCCTGCAAAATTGGCACTCTCCACGGAAATACCTTATTTTGCCCATACAATAACCTTACCGTATGAAAAACCCGGAAACATAAATCTGCCCGGCTCAAGACTTTATACGCATTGTCCGGCAAACGCTTGAACCGGCAAAAAGCAAACCTTTAATCAGCATGAAAAAACATTATCAGCAATCACACCTCTTCAAATCACGGCACATGCCCGGCCGGCCGCTGCTGTATGGCGGAATCCTGATTCTGTGTCTTCTCCTGACGTCAATGCCCCTGCGGGCCACGTCTTTTGTCATCGGCAACAGCCGCCTCACATTCATTACGGACCACCTGGTGCGGCTGGAATATGCCCTGCATCAGGAATTCCTGAACGACTCTACCCTGTTTGCCTTAGTGCGGGGAGAATATCCCGTCGACGTAAACCACGAGCAGGAAGGCCGCAAGCACGTGTTCAGCACACGGGCCATGCGTCTGGAATTTGACAACGACGGCTTCCCCTTCGGACAGAACAACCTGAAAGTGTCGTTCAGCATGAACGGAGAAACCAAGCACTGGTGTCTCACCGACGGGCAACAGGGCAACCTGAAAGGAGCCCTGACCACGGTTGACGGAATAGGCTGCCCCACCACACGCCAGGAGGGACTGCTCAGCCGCGACGTGCGGTTTGAAATTACCGCAACCGAATAAATTCAACTAAACCAACCTCATTTTTATCCGATTATCATGAAAATCATTTTTTCAACCGTCATGTGTACACTCCTGATGCTTCCGGCCGCCGCCCAGCGCCCCACCATGGGCTGGAGCTCATGGAACACCTACCGCGTAAACATCAGCGACAGCCTCATCCGCAAACAGGCCTTCGCCATGACACAAAACGGCCTGAAAGAGGCCGGGTACGAATATATCAACATTGACGACGGCGCCTTTGACGGCCGCGAGCCCGACGGCCGGCTGCATGCCCACGCCACAAGATTTCCGCAAGGACTCAAGCCCGTGGTCGACTATATCCACAGCCTCGGCCTGAAAGCCGGCACCTACTCCGACGCCGGGCGCAACACCTGCGGGAACTACTGGGACAACGACAAAGGAGGCGTGGGCATCGGGCTGTACGGCCACGAAAAGGCTGACGTGAACTACCTGTTCAACGACCTGGGGTTTGACTTCATCAAGGTAGACTTTTGCGGCGGCGACCCGGCGCAGAACACCGAACGGCTCGACCTTGACGAACAGACACAATATACGGCCATCAGCCAGATTATACGTGCCGAAGCACACCGCAACGTGCGTCTGAACGTATGCCGGTGGGCCTTTCCGGGCACATGGGTTACGGAAATTGCCGGCTCATGGCGCATTGCTCCCGACATCCAGAACAACTGGGCATCGGTCAAATCCATCATCGACCGCAATCTGTTCCTCTCGGCCTACGCCTCGCCGGGACACTATAACGACATGGACATGCTCGAAGTGGGCAGAGGGCTCACGGCCGAACAGGAACGCACCCATTTCGGGATGTGGTGTATGATGAGTTCGCCACTGCTCATCGGGGCAGACCTGACCAGCCTCAGCACCGAAACGCTCAGTCTGATAACCAATCCCGAACTCATAGCCATCAATCAGGACCCCCTGGGACAACAGGGACACGTGGTAAGCCGTCAGGGCGCGGCATACATACTGGTAAAAGACCTGCTCTCGAGCCACGGGCGAACACGCGCCGTAGCCTTCTACAACCCGTCGGACACGACGCCCGACATGAGCATTACGCTCTCACAACTGGGCTACGCGAAAGGCAAGGTAAAAGTGCGCGACGCCATGCAACGCTGCGACATGTCACCATGCGAGTCAGCCCTCAGCGTCAGCCTGCCGCCGCACGCCACACGCATTTATGTACTGAAAGGGAAACGCGCCGAAACGGTGCGCTACGAAGCTGAAAACGCCTGGCTAAGCCTCTATTCGGCCATCAGCGAAGCCGACTGTGCCCGCGTAGGGTATGAAGAGAAAGGGCTGTCATGCGGCGCGAAAGTAGGTCATCTGGGCGACGGCAGCCTGAAGGGCAACAGCATGCAGTGGCGCCACGTATTCAGCCACAAAGGCGGCCGCTACCGTCTCACGCTCCGCTATCTCTGCAAAAACGCATCCACACTTGAAGTCGGAATCAACGGTAAGCTGGTCAAGCGCTTCATCCATCTGCCCTCATCCCCGCAAGGTGCAGAATGCAGCGTGACTGTAGAACTGAAAAAAGGCAACAACATCATCGAGCTGGGCAACACCAACGGATGGGCACCGGACATTGACTATATGGACGTGGAACAAATGTAACGTTCCCCCCTCCATTCTTTCCCCCGCCTCATATTGGCGGCACAGAAAAACGGCTATGGAAACCGGAAAAACAGTTCAAGACAGAACTGCTCCGGCACCATAGCCGCTGATTATAATGATGAGAAACGAACTACTTATCCTTTCGCGATAAGAAGTTATGAATTTACTTTACCATAGCCTTACGGACAACCTGCTGGCGGTTTCCGGCAGTAGCCTTAATGAGCACCACGCCCTTGTCCACACCGCTCAGGCGCCATACGCAGTTGGACTGCGACTGAACCACCGGACTGAGGCGACGGCCATCGGCCGTGAATACCTGTACGGACTGCAACGTAGCGTTGGACGAAACAATCAGTTCGCCGGGACGTACGGAGTAAACCGTCAGTTCGGGATCCGTGGTGGTGGGGGTCAGTCCCGTCAGGGCACCGCCCAAGCTGCGCAGGAAGTAGCGACCGTGTGAAGAGCCCTTAACCGTCAGCTGATAGCCCTCGGAGAGCATCGTTTCGGTGTTGAGTTCAGCGTCGTACAGGCGCGGTGAGCGGAGAGCGCCAAGTCCCGTAAAGGTCAGGGTAACCTCGTCATCCTCAGTAGCGGCAAACACACCCAACGGTATCTGCTGGGCATCTTTCAGCCAGTTGACGCTTACGGCAGTGTTGCCGGCCACGGTGTACACCTGCGGGGCGGCAGTGGCATTGCCCGACAAGTTGCTCAACAATACGGCATCCTCGCCGGCGCAGGCATTGTCGGCCTGGGCTGAATAGCTCAGCAAAGCCTGGCTGGAGCCGTGGCTGCCGGCCGCCTCAATCTGCAAGGCGCGGGCCTGACTGGCCGATGCCGTACCACTGGTCTGAGTAAAGGGAACCTGCATGTCAGCCGTAAACTGCACGCTAATTTCTGCAGCATTCAGGTCTACAGCCTGTACATAGAATACGGAGTAAGGTGCAGCCTGGTAAGCATCAGTATCCGTCCAGTTACCATCGTCTCCAAGAACATCGGCCTGTGTACTTCCGTCAGCCGTAACGTACCAATATTTCTGAGCCAGCACATCCTCGTTGGCCTCCACGAACTTGCGCACATCAAGCGAAGTCATGAACGGGTTACCTACCATCAGATAACGGGCACCGTCCTTAGCCGGAGACGGCTTCAGCGCAACCGTTACATTGGTTGGATCCTTGTAAGTATAAGGGTCGCTGCGGTCTACCATTTCGCTAACCAACAGTTTGCCTGCATTACCACGGTTCAATGAAGTCGTAGACACATTATAGCTATTGTCTGCTTTCGGGAAGCGGAACAGCAACGGAGTAGTCTGCCCAGACGCTATGGCCTTGAGCGAGAAGCCTGCTCCTGCGCTGTAAGGTACGCTGGCGTCGTTGTAAACCGAGCTCCACTCGGTGGTAAAGGATACCGGAGTATTATTCGTTCCGCCCTGCTCTACAATCGTAGCCCCAACGCTCCAGCTGCGCTGGTAAACGGCCGGATTCAGACGGTTGTAAATTCCGTCAGCAAACGTAATATCCTTGAAGTATTCGGTAGCCTGCTGTCCGGTAGCGGTCGGAGCATACCAGTCACCGGCTACAACGCCTTGAAGCGGTGTGCTGACCAGCGTCCACTGTCCCGGCGCAACCTCTACATCCGTCCACGCCTTGTTATAAAGCAAATCTTCGGCATGCAGCATCTGTGCTCCCGGCTCAAAGTGGATGTCGCGGCAGATGTTTACACGATAACGCTGCGTGGTGAGTGCATTGTCCTTTTCGTAAGCCATCAGGTCGTACTGGATATTCTCCGTCGGCAACTCCATATAATCAGGTCTTCCACTGGTCCATCCCTCACCTCCGTTTGTATAGCCGGCCATATAAAGCTCAGACTTACTGTCTTTAGGCATCACCACATTGGTAAAGAGCATCGGAACAAAGCCCTGGCTCGTGGTATTCTCGTCATTGGTCAGATAGCTGTCGGAACCGTCTTTCTTCAATTCATCCTTGTCTGCACGCACCCAGTTGGCATCATTGTTCCAGTTGCTGGTAGCGGAAGTTCCTCGCCATACCAGATTTTCCGGCACCACCTTCATCGGTACGACAAACGAACCGAAACATGTATTGCTACTTTCCGTTCCACCCTGCTCTTCAAAATGAACTGCAAAAGTGTAAGTATATCCCTCCTTGGGCTGGAAGCGGAAACCATTTTCCTGCTCGGTTGTTGTATCAAAATAAATCTGCATCTCATCTTCATAAGAAGATCCTTCTCCATAAGGCTCTGCATGTAAAGACTTAATCACTCCAATCGGCAACGAATATTCACTGAAATCTACAGGGAAGAAAGTTGCGTTTTTATAGGCCGGGTCATCCGTATCAACCAAATAAATCTTATTAAATACCTGCGGCGTAACAGATTTAACCAGACCTATATACGTAGCATTCGGTGACACCAAAACCGCACCTCGCAAATCAATTGTCATAGGCTTATCAGCACTGGTGGCTTTAATCTGGCTCAAACCAATACGCAAACCGGGATTAAAGTCAGATGACGGATATTTAGTAGAATTGAATCCGGCATGCAACTGAGGAGCATCACCCGAAGCATCCAGCTCAAGCGGCACATACGACCAACAAACCTTTGCCCAGTCTTCATCTGAAATTGTTCCATCCGGCGATTCCACAGTAGGAATAGGCTGAATGACCAGTTTAAGTCCACTACTCAACAAAGTAATGTCCATATTTTCACGATGCAAGACCAGCCGGTTGTGCACACCACCTTCAGTGCCTTCCGCTTCCATATAATACTTAATAATATCATAATAGTCCTGCTTGAAGTCCATTTCCTGACCATCCACTGAAGTTTGCGGACCGGTTTCCACTCCCGTAAGGTCTGTATTATCCGGATAAATATCACGGAACGTAACCAAAGCATCCATCAAGGAAACATCGCCATAAGTGGGGTTAGGAGCCAAATACTCATCCTCGGAACCGAAGAACCAGTCGAAGTACACCCCATCCTTAATTTCGGTATAGATATTGGTACCATCCGGATTAACGCCGGTCGGAACGCGCATATTTGCCGAGAAATTGAAAATCTGCCCGGCGCAGAAATCCGTTGACGGGTCTACTACCTCACCATTCACACGAAGCAACGTCTGCGTGGTTACATAGAAAGTGGTCTTAATCGCACACACATCGTTAATATCACTGGCAAAATCATCTGCATCCAAAGTCGGATCCGAACTTACATGCGGCTGAATCAACATGATATAAGGACGATTGGGAGTCAAGGCTGAATAAAAATCAACCACCAACGACCGTGTTCCGGCATCATCCGTCATACGATAAAAATAATAATTTCCGTCTTCACCCTTATTATTAACAGCCAAATTAGGATGCTTGTTTTCGTCGTATACCGTATTCTGGTCAAACGGCAACTTAAAGTACAGCGTATTGAAAGTTCCGTTGTATCCTCCTTCGCCCGTTTCATTATTACCTACTTCTACGACTGCATTGCTAATAGCTCCCGAATAATCACCCGGATGCTGAAGCAAATATGCATTATACACAGCCTCATCAATAAAGCAGAAATCAATTGCGTCTACTCCCTGATCCTCATCCGTGTATCCCAGGCGAGACATCAAGCGATCCCAATCCAAATTAATATTCATCAACGTCCGCTTGTCCGTACAGCTGGCTTCCAACTGTGCAACTTCCGCACTGGGCTGCATCAGATAAACCCGAATGTCATCAAGATACATATCACCACCATTCGTAGAGGCTGAATTATTCTCTACTTGAAGCACGTAAGAATCATAATTCGCAGCCTGAGCATCATTATTAATAAAGGAGAAATAAATCTGATACCATTCATTATGACCATTCCCCGTACCGGGATCTCCACTATCAAGCCATGCAGTTGCACGAATTTGGCTGCTGGAATGGCGATAGATAGGTGTACGCGTAACCGTTCCATCCGCATTATTCTTTACGCCCAACACGGTAAACAACAATGCCGCATCGTCATTGTCCCTTATTCCGGCACTTTTCATCCAAGCTGTCATAAAAAGCTCCGATCCCGGACATAATCTTTCGTCAAAAGGTAACTGCGCAAGCACGCCTGGACGGTCAGAAGCATCAATAAACAAGAAATAGCCATCATCATCTTTACCAACGCCTTTAGGAGGTGTTCCTGATATTTGCGTGCCATTATTAATTATATCCCCATAACCCATATAATTATTAACAATAGCATAGTTTCCCCATTCAGCATAATACTGACCATTAATATTCGTAGCACCATTATAATCTCCTTTCTTTGATCCATCAAAGAAAGCATAACTACTATTTGACCAACTCAACGGGAAGGGGAAATACTCATCCTGGCCATACTCAGCAGCCACCGTGGGATCGTAATCAAAATTCTGAGAAGTCAATAACTTCAGATTATCCTTCATCCACTGCGGAGAACGATAAATATGATTCCATGACTTACCGTTGGCATCTGACGTACCTAATTGAGATACCTGCGTCTGAGTAAGGGGCAACTGGTCATCATGAAACGTTAATTTGAAACGTGCTATATTATAAGTAATTCCATTTACTATTTTGGTAACTAAAATAGTAGCTGAACTTCCATCTGCTACTTCCCATGGGGTATTCCTGCCAACCCCATTCTTTCGAAATTGAATAACGCGATTCTCTCCACTCAATGAAGTTGTCTCAAGTTGTAAACCCGCATTATCGTTAGCCAGCTTAATAGACAAACCAGCATTTTCTTGTACATCAGGAATAGCATAGCCACGGGCATCCTTTGACAATGCCACCAACTCAGACGTATAATTAGACAAATGCTTAGCAGGGAAGCTGATTTCATACTCTTCCAAATATTTTTTATCTGTAGTTCCGCCCTGATATTCAGCAGATTTCAGACGGTAGTGTCCTTTTGTCCAACTTGCTGTGGATTTATGGTCATCTACACCTACTATATAAAAAATTGCACGTAATCCTATTGTAGGCTCATAATAACTGTTTCTGAATTTACTCCTTAAATCATCATCACCCAAATCTACATCACGCTGCTCGCCTTGATAACTTTCAGTAAAATCCGTATATCCTGAAACATCACAAGCTACTACATACCAGTCGTTATCAAAACTACTGGCGTTATCAAACCACGCATTGAATTCATCATCCGTAGGATAATAAAAAGTCATGTCTTGTATTTGACTACTACTCAAAGGACGACCTACATAGCCATTACTCAAGCGATAAACTGTTAAATTATCCTGAGGAGTCAACAAGTCGTACGCTGCCCCTTGGCTATGATTTGTCTCAAATGTACCGTCTGTACGATAGCTATACCAACGCTGATACGTTTTAACACTTGATGAATAAGAACCATCCCATTGCCGCGCCGATTTTGTAGGTAAGGCAAGATCCACCGTTGATCCCTTATGAACATAGATTGTATCAATATAAGTATGAGCCGCCTGCAATTTTGCATCCGGATTATTACTCATCACGGAAGTAAACCACGGCTCATCATAGTTGAAAGAGCCCACACTTTCATCAGACAGTCCCAAACGATTTTTCAAATCAATCCATTTGGAAGGCTTATGCTGGATGGTAGCATACTGTTCTGGCCCATAAAAAGAGAGCTCATATATACGATCGTTATTTGAAGCGCCGAACACAAATCTTACATAGCGATATGACACAACTTTACTCAAATTGAGTGTCGCCACATTATCGGAATAAGACAAATTCGTACGCTCAAAAATTACGTTATTGCAATAGTCTGGATCATCTCCTCCATAAATCGTCACGGATGTAGGACGATAATCCTCATTATCCCACCAACTATTATAATAAGAATAAGACGTAATTACGATTTTACCTAAACTCTTACTGCTACGCAAATCTAAAGTCAAACTTGGCGAAGATGACGTATTAATCCTTGCATAAGATCTACTACCACTCGTACGGCCATCGCAAACTCTATCCGGATTATCAAAACCAGAATAACTGCTTACCGAAACTCCAGTATATTGTGCGTTCTGAGATTCCGAAGTATAAAGGTTGCTCGTCTTTTGTGCCAGAACCGGCAGCGGAAGCAACGCCGCACACCACAGAAGTTTATATAAAAAATGCATATATCGTTTCATATCTTATGTCCTCCTTCTTTACTTGATGAACAAATTGAGCATCTCCGGACTGAGATACTGTATCCGGCTACTGCTGTTCTGCTTGCCCGTAGTTGTGAGCGGGAACTTAGTCAGGTCCTTGGTATGCAATATGACCTTATAAAGACGGTTGTAGGTACTTCCGGCGTCCGTCCACGTCACTTTTGCACTCAGTTCAAAATCATGGCCGACAGCTGCAGTTATGTGGCCTTTTACGGTCTGTACGCCAGAGGACGCGCCTTCGAAGGCAATGCCGGTAATGTTATCGGGAATGGTCCATTCGCTGCTGACGTTGGTCACATTGCCACTGCCATCCGTTTTCTTCACGCTATTGACCGTAAAGGCGAACTGACAGCCTTCGGGCACGTCAACCTCGTATGTATCCGGCTGGAAACCAACCGTCACCTCTACGGGCAGGCTGCCGATGGGGCTTACCCAGCACTGCGCCTTCAAATCAAGGCCGTACTGATTAAGCTGCAGCGTAAGCGGGAAGATGCTGTTGCGGGGTAATTCGTCACGCGTGGTAGTAGCGGTATAGGTGGTGCCGCTGTGCTCATTGGTGGTCAGCTCTACGGAGAACGGATGGCCTTTGTCTTCCGTGGCATTGACATAGAAATCGGCCACGGTTGATTGCGGATCGGTAAAATTCATGGTCTTCTTCACGTCATAAGCAATGGAAGAAGCCGTACCGTCGGCAAACAGCTTGACGCCATTTGCACAACCGCCAAAAGTCAGGGATTTAACCCCCACAGTGTTAGGCGTAACATTGATTCGGATTTTGCTGACCAGACGGTCAAGCCCGATTGAAATGCTTCGGGTGGAAGCATCCACTGTCACATCCTGCTTGGCGCTCATCGGAATGAAATAGCGAACGAAATCCAACGTGTCAGCAGGATCTGTCAAAACCATGCTGTTAAAATCGACGCTACTCACGTCTTCCCCCTTGGTCAAACCGGAAATCTTCGGCCACTCACTCAGATACGTTTCTGACATATTGGCAAAGGCATAGACCGTATAAACCCCGGACTCTAATTCAAAAAGTTCGGATGTATAATTTTTCAGGTCGCCTGTTTTTGCCGCATCGTTGGCACTAAGGTCGGGAAGCAGCTTTTTCACCACCTTGCCGTCCTTCACCAGCAGCACACACAGCGTGTTGATATACTCATGGTTCTGTCCTACTACTTCGGTGTTCCGCGTGTTCAGGCTGTGTTCCTCCTCGGCCGTAATGTTCAGCTGTACCTTTACGGGATACTTTGAGCAGGTGTCGCACTGTTCCTCCTCCATACACGAGGCGGCCAGCATCACGCACAAGCACGGCCACAGGTACAGCGCTTTGCGGAATATATGTTTCAGGTAATTGCTCATATCATTCACCATTTTACAAGTTCGTCATCATTCGGATTACATAGGCAGAATCTCTGGGTCGAGCAACTGCCAGTCGTTGACATACACCTCGATGACGAGGCCGTGGTCTTCGTCGGTCGGGATGTCGCTGCCCAAAGAGTAAATGCTGTTCACCTTCAGTTTGTAGATGTTGTTGCGCACAATGGCGTACTCCATTATGCCGTTCGTATCGTCCTGCCCGTCGTTGCTGTGGCGCACCCACCAGGTATAGTAGCAGGTGGCGTCCTCATAGGTACGCACACCGGTGGGGCGCAGCGCCCTGCGGGTTACTTTTCCGTTCTGGTCCAGCGTCACTGCGCCGTCGGCCGACTTTGAATAGCCGCACTCCGTCAGCATATACCGGCTCCACGTCAGCGACTGGGCATCGGCAACGTCATCATCGGCCTTGCCTTCAGCCTGCGTGTTGAGCCACGTGTAGTAGCCCGAAGGGTCGTTAGGCAGCAGTGTGGAGGCAATAAAGGCCTTCACCGCTCCCCAGGTCTGGCAGGAGGCAACTTTGCTGAAGTCCGAAGCAAACACACTGCCATAGAAATGCTGCATCATATCCTCCATCGAGGCATACAGATTGGTGCCGTAGGAAAAGAAGGTGGCGCCATCCGTGTAATTGGGCAAGCCCTGCGGATGGAACTTGGCCTTGAACACCACGCCCGTGCTGTATCGGCTGCCGGCCTCAGCAGCGGCCGTCGTATTTTCGAGAGTATAGCCGATGCGCTGCCAGGTTTCCGAACCGTCGGAAACGGAAGTTCCGGCCTTCACGTAGCTGGCCCACTGGTTGGGGTCGTCTGAGCGGACGTCAAACCACACGCCGTAGAGGGCCGATGCCGGCTGGGCTGTTGCACCACCTATGGTAAAGCTGTTGTTGCCGGCCGTCTTTTGTGCCGTCCAGGGGTCGAGCACATAGTTGGTCTGCACCCCTGCATCCGGAGTTTCGTCGCCCAGGTAGCTCAGGCCGGTGCCATCGACATCATTGGCCACGCGCTTGGTCAGGTAGCTGCCGGCCGTCAGGTTGTTGACCAGCGCGGCACCCGTAATTTTAACCGTAGCGCCGGAATATAGTAGAGAGTCCTGACAAGTATAGCTGGCATCGGCCTGATAGTCCACACGGGCGGCCATGCGCTCCACGCTGACCGTGGCTTTAGCGGGGTCATTTTTGGGATTAAAGTTCAGCGTCACCGTAGCATCGGCGGCCGAAGTCATCACGAAGTCGGAATAGCTGCCATCCTCAGCCTGCTGCCAGGCCTGCTGCTGGATGTGGTCGCGCACGTCGCCAAGCGTGAGCGACTTACCCGACCACCAGTCGGTGCCGGGATTGGCCACCAGCAGCAAATGGTAGGTGCCGTTTTCCAAATCCACCGTCTGGGGCGTAGTGGTGTACACGCGGTCGACGCCGTTGCTGCCAGCAGTATGACTGGTAAAGGTAAACGGCACGGCAGCCTGAATACGGGTAGTGCCCTCGGCATTCACGCCACTGCCCTGATAGAAGAAGGCCACGGCGCTCTTGACCGTATTTTCATAGTCCTGACCGGTTTCCGTTCCGTCGCCCTGCTCGCCTCCGGTAGGATTACTGCGCATGGCAGGGGCCGACGGGGTGGTCAGCGACAGCGTGACGAACGAACCGGGCTTACTCCCGCCACCCGAAAAGCCGTCGCCCAGGTCATTCTGCGTGCAGCCGGCCGACAGGGCAGCCAGCGCCAGCACGCAGCCGGCCTGCGGCAGGCTGGAGAGGGCCCGTCGCCATACTGAATAGGAGT
>ERZ780034.608-NODE-608-length-13225-cov-11.1581_pt1 | contig 13225 bp, 9 predicted proteins | sample MGYA00511855_ERZ780034 | MGnify/ENA primary metagenome ERZ780034 (study PRJEB29588, sample SAMEA2148024) | human gut metagenome | biome: human gut; feature: human-associated habitat; material: faeces | place: Denmark | collected 2008/2010 ...
TACCTTCTTCTCTACTACTGGTGCAGGAGCAGGAGCAGGCTCCTCTACCTTCTGAACAGGTGCTGGAGCTGGTTCCGGTTCTACTGGCTTCTCCTTCTTGGTAGCACTCTTGCCCAGGTTGATGCGAAGACCAGCCAAAGCATTGAAATACCAGTCAAGGTTACCTGCCTTCTTTGAGTTGTACTTGTCAGAAGTAATATTGGCATTACCCTCCAACATCAGGCTGACAGACTTGCTAACCTTGAAAGCCAACTCAAGACCGGCACGACCATAAGGGCGAACCTTGGTACCATCCCAGAGATACTCCAGGTTGTAGGCACTAGTATTTTTCATGGTAGTAGCCAACTCATTCACCTCATCATTATCCCAAGCGATGTTAGCACCACCTCCCAAGAAAGCAGTAACGTTTAACACACGGTTAGGGTTCCAACCGCAGAAGAGATTGCTGAGGTTGAACATGAAGTCAACACCTGGAGCTACATACTTAAACTTATAAGTAGCGCTGTAAGGAGTCTCGCCAGGATTTGCGCGGAAACCAGACCAGCCGCCCATGCTCTGCCAGCCGTTAGCCTGCAAACGCATACCGAATACAGGAGAGAACTGGTAGCCTAAGCCCAACTGAACGTTAGGAGAAATCAAGTCACCAAACTTAGCTTCACCGAGTGTGTACTGAGCACCGCCCTGGAGATCCAGGAATGCGTGCTTCTTAAACTGATACTCATTGCCATCCTTGTCTGTGTAGGTGGCCTGTGCCATTGCAGTAGTTGTTAACGCCATCGCGGCAATCCACATAATAAACTTAACTGTTTTCATAACTTCATGAATTTTAAAGTTGTACATTATCGTTTTATCTTAACTGGACGAATTGCACGCCCTATATATCTATAATAGTAGTTACCATAATTAGCACCCCCCGCCTTGGAGAATTCAATAAAATAAGCAGAGTTATATTTGAACACATCATCAAGGGTATACATAGTACTACACCAATAACTGCCATCCCTTTCTCCATCAGTAACCGGCAAGAAAATACTATTTGTGTTAGACTTGTCTTTTGGTGTAACTCGATACCCAAAAACACCATTTTCTGAAGTCCATGTCCAATCACACTGAGTAAACAATTCTTGTGTCTCTACAAAATTAGGCATTCTCCAATCACCCTTCCATAACTTATGAGCCACGTCATAATCAGTTCCGGCAATTTCTTCTATTCCGTCATGAATATAGGTATTACCTACATAGAGAGAATAATTATCACGAGTATACTCAGTCTTAGTCTCTGTCTCACCCCATGCATAGAGATTTCCCTTATCAGAAGACTTGCTTGCACCGATATTATAAGAAGCCCAATACACAGACAATCCTAAATCTACAGCTGCATCATCATATGGAGATGGATTCTCTATAATCTCACCCTTGGTTGGATCATGGTCGTTTGACTTTCCCTGTACAGGTCGTATACCCATACCTAAATATTTATGAGCTTTCTTCAATCTACCAGACAATTTGGCTGAAGATGAGAATGTATAATAAGATGCTTGCAATTGGGTTTCAGGATCAGTCTCACAAGTCCAATAGTATGCATTTGTGCCCTTTTGATAAATATTACCCTGAGGCTGACGGTTACCGGTATATGGCATGAAAATAGAGTTTCCATTCGGTCCTGTAACTTTCCAACCCTTAATTGGAGAATCCACATAAGTCCAGGTACATTTTTCCCTCAACTCTATGAAATCATAGCCGTTTGGCATGTGGGCACCACTACCTAAGATATACGAAGCAGGATCATATCCATCGACTCCTGAAATATTATCAGGTGCCTTAAAGATATACTGCCAATCATAATCATCCTGAGAACTATATTTCTCATTATTATCACCCCAGGCAAAAAGATGCCCAAACTCATTCTCATTCTGAGCACCGAGGTTATATTTTGCCCATTTCAGACCAGAAGGTAAGCCTAAATCAACCCATTCTACAGAATACTTTGTATCCGTAGTGAAAGACTTGACTTCAGACAAAGAATCTTTTTCGTTTATAGTTGCAAAAGCCTGATAATAACAAGTAGTATTATAATCCAAGCCTGAAATATCAAAATTATTTTGCCCCTCTGCTGTAAGCTGCGAATAATCTACATCTTGTTGCTTATAGTTATTAACTAAATCTTCAACACTAGTAGCATATCGGATACCTAACTTGGTAATATTCTCCACGTCACCAGAATACAATACAATAATTCGTGCACCATTATTAGTAACAGCATACGCATTACTTACCTGTAATTTAATACCAGCCTGATAATCACCATAAACCGGACGCATTGCAAATCCAACATAACGGTTCTCATGCTTCACACTAGCTTCGACAGAATCATCTTCTTTTGCAGAAAGAGATAAATAACTTGCCATATTGCTATTTGCACTAGTTAGAACGCCAGTCCAATAATTACCGTCAAAGACACAACTTTCTGAAGTAATATTACCTTCTCTTTTACTTGTACAAGGCAAATAAATGCTATTTTTGGTAGAACCTGTTACACGATAGCCAATTACCTGATTTTGATCATCGCGAACAACAGCCCATGTACACAGCTCAACAAGTTCTTTAATTTCCTTCTCAGAAGGTAGTCTCCATTTATCTCCCCAAGAAGCCTTAACAAAATCATACTTAGTATTAATAATGTCACCCTTTGGATATAAAGTAGGGAAATAATTCAAATCCTTACTTGTATTCTGACCAGTAATATCACCCCAGCCTAAGAGTAGACCAGGTTGTTCCTCACTTGAGGCACCGATATTAAAACTAGCCCACTTAACACTCAATCCTAAATCAACTGCAGTTTTCTCGTCTGGCTGAGGAACAGTAATAGGATCTACATCTGTAAAAGTAATGTCTTTTACCTCCCAGATATTCTTTTCGATAGTTGAGCCATCATTGAGCGTGATGATAACCTTATGTTGTCCAAATGCAGGACAAACAGAGAACAACAAGCCCAGAATTAATGAATATATATTTTTTGTCATTTCTTTATAATCTTAAATGATTTTTGATTCGTTCTTACGATATAGGCACCCTTTGGAAGCTGTGAAAGAGAAATGGTAATGATACTATCATTGCTAGCAGTATCTTGTGAAACCATTTTACCTTCTAAAGAATATAACTTGACAATAGTACCTTTAGAAATACCGGATAGCTGCAACATAGAAGAATTCAAGAATATAATCTGTGGAATCTTATCATCTGTTGCTGCTACATGATCAATACTTGTAGATTCTGCATCAACAAAATTGATAGCTGTTACTTGATCATAGAGCAAAGCTATATTCAATCCACTAATTTCAAGCTGGGTTGCCGTAAACGAAACCTTAGGCTTATCTGTCAACTTTACATATGCTGTTTGAGGCTTACCGTCATCATCGATATACTGTAATGACAAAAGAAAGTTATTATCATTGGCTTTTGAAACTAAGGAGCCAATAATAAGAAAAAACAAAATTAAATTAAATTTGAATACTGAAGTCATAGTTGATTATTTAACGATGGAACCAGTCAAGCTAACAGTAATTTCCTTACCATTGACAGCATTTGACTTAACATAGAATTCTCTAACAAAAGGATCCTGTAAAGACATTTCGCTGACATCTAATACTACATTCATATTATAAGTATTACCAGGTTGTATTGGCAGTTTAGGCTTTTCAGCCTCGGCACAATAACAACTTGATAACACTTCTGTAATAACTAAAGGAGCATCTCCTGAATTCGTTATTGCTACTTGATAGATGTGTTTCATTGCATCCTTTTTTATAGCACCAATTTTGATTTCTTTTTCAGGAATTTCTATATAAGCACCCTTATGTTTTATCTTTGCATGAGTAGAGCATGAACATGCAAGGACAACAATGAGCAATGAAAAAAGAAAAGATTTAATACTGCTCATCCGTATTCTGCTGAACACCTTCTGCATCTTCATCACGTAATGTTAAGTACCAACGTCCATCTATTCTAACAGGGTTGAGTACTAAATTAATGCAACCAGAACCTGACTCTACATCAGCATTTGGTGAAATTTTGAAAGCAATCCCAATCTTGTTATCTTTTTCACCCTCAAGATGGAAAGATCTAGTCTGGCATCCATGGAAAGGAAACTTAGTAAACATAAGTTCAAATTTCTGTCGCTTTTCCAAAGGAAGATCAGCAATCTTACCATTATCTACAACATGGAGCATAGAAGAAACATTGCTCATATCTCGATTATTGGCATACTGAACAAAGATTTTTACCAAACTATCTATGCTACTTGTATCTTGCTTACTGAAAACTACTGAAGCAGGACGAATATAAGTTTCATCAATCTTATCATTCTTTTTATTACCAGTACAAGATACCAAAGATAATGCAATAGTCAATAAAAGAAATGATTTTTTCGATACGTATTTCATAATCCTAATATATAAGAAAAAGGGAGGAGGCATAAACCTCCTCCCTTCGAATATTATTTTTCTAATTAATTAGAAAGGTCTTGCATTGCTGTGAGTATTCTTGATCTTAACATCAGCATATGTTACAACAGTACCCCACTCGTATGTAACCTCGAGAGGAAGACGTACTGTGAATGTCTGAACTGTAGAACTCAAGTTCTCATACAACAAGTAACCATACGTACCGCCTTCAACAGCACGGAACAATACCTGGTTAGAGATTGTACTCTGCTTAACCTTGTCGTCCAAAGAGTTATTGTTCTGACCACCCTTAGTCATTGTTGTGAAGATGTAAGGGTTAATAATACCAGTAGACTGATCGTTAACCTGACCGAGAGTATAGTTACCGATTACACGGATATTCTTAATGTTATAGAATGTCCAGTAATTTGCATGACCCTCGAATGCATAATCACGCCAATCGCTCAAAGTAACCAAGTCCTCAAGCTTAATCTTCTGTACCTTATCCTGAGCATCCTCAAGTTCCTTATCTACGCCATCAACATTGATTGGACGGAGGAAACGAACATTGAATTCCTTGTTAGTCAAAGCAAGCTCGTGCTCACAAACTTTAGTCTTAACCTTCAAAGCAACAATTGCCTTCAATACGTCATCAGCCAACTTGTTGTGTGCAACGTAGTTCAACAAAGACTTAGCAGCCTCAGTATTCTTCAAGTAAGAAACTTTCTGACTCTTGATACCAGCAGCATTTGCATAAGTGCCATCAATCTTAGCAACAGGCTGAGGAGTGATAATTACACCATTCTTCTTAACTGCCTGCAACTCCTTACCATCAGCAGAAACGCCCAAAGTCCACTCAACATTCTTGAAGTCACCTGTAGAGAGAGCCTCGATACCAGTGTAAACCTTACCGTTGTTAGAAGCAGAGAATACAAAGTTGTAGAGACGCTTGATAGGATCGAAGTCCTTTGTTGTTGTTACATCTGTAACTGAAGCGAGCTCAATGTTGTTACCGTCGAATACATCAGAGAATCTGTCATCAAGCTTATCAGCGAGAGAACCAGTATTTGGATCCTCAGGACTCAAAGTCTGAGCGTGAATTTCCTCGAGACCGAAGTCTGCTGAGCTGTTACCATTATTCTTGTACCAATACTCCTTGATACGATCGCTACCGTCTGCCTTCAAGAATTCACCTGTTGGAGCTGTAATAGTGATAGCACCAGTCTTCAATACGATATACAAGTCAGGATACTTAGTCTGATCCTTAGACTTATACTTAACAGCTACAGTGAATGGATTAGCTGTCTTCTTACCGTAAAGTGCCTTCTCAATCTCACTAGAAGAGATAGTCCATGTGAATGTAGAAGTCTCAGGGCTATCTGCATCGTAGTTATCAACAACAACACCTACATGAGGATTCAAAGCCTTTGCAGCTGTACCATTAGTCTGGTTGATAGTAGCTGGATCGAACTGATCAACCACACCATCAGCAACAACGAGCTGACCATCATTCTCATAGTTAGCATCGAACTCAGCCTTGTGGAGGTTCAACTTACGCAATACATCGTACTCAATCTGGTTCCAAGTTGTAGAGAGAACGAACTTTGCAGGAGCGCACTCTGAGTTGTAGTTGATAGGCTTACCCTCATAGCTGATTACCTCATTGTGCTTAACAATCTCTTCCTGAGTTTTGTCTGTGATACGGATCTTGATATAACCATAATCCAATACACGATTACCATTGTTTACATCAATGAGTGAAACACGTACAATTGGCTGACGGTTTACAGAGTGAGCACGAACATTTTCAAGTGAATTATTTGAAGCATCGAACTCATCCCATGAATAAGCAGTACCATCTGCCTTAGGAAGCTGTGGACGGAAAGTAGTACCCTTGATAGCAGCATGAGCAGCCTCACTGGTCTTGTTACCACCCTCATAGCTAGCTGTCAATTCAAACTTGTAAGCCAAGCCATAGTCAGCCAACTGCTGAGCAGTCATATCCTTATGTACACCCTTAGCATCAGCATAGTGAGTCTCAACCAACTTAGAGAGATCCAAAGTCTTGTCATACTGACAAACATCCTGATACTTGTTAGCCATTGCATCGAAGACAGATGGCATCAAGTGCAAATTTTTCTTTGTATCAATCTTACAGTTATTCAAAGAGTGCAAGTTGTCATGAGCATTCGCGAAGTCAACATCACAAGGGTTAGCTACGCCTGTGAAGCTACCCTCATCACCCTTAACAGTGTGAGACAATACCAAATTAGAGATAGTTGTCTTGTAGATAGCTGCATAATCAGATGTAATTGTAGTATCCTTCTCAGCATCCTTATTAGCGTACTTAGCCTGTGTAGCAAATACTGTAATATAAGAATCGTTCAATACGCTCTTAATCTTATTAGGATCGCTGAACTTCAAAGTTACATCAAGCTGACCAGTCTCGTCATTCTTCGCAAACTTCTTAACAGTGATACCTGCCTCAGAAGCACGTGAAGAAAGGTGACCTTCTGTAACATACTCCTTATCAGCATCAAGAATTGTAACGAAGTCTGGAGTTACAGCTGTAGAAGGATTCATGTGGTAGTGAGCTACCAAATCCTTTGCTGTTGAACCCTCTGCGTGTTCATATCGCTCGCACTCGTTGTAACCAACAAGCTCCTTAACGTCAGCAGAAGCATCCTTCCAATCCTTGTCTGTAATATAAGCATAATCAAGTGTTACAGCCTGCAAAGCCTCAACACCCCAGTAATAAGCCTGAGGAACGAATGTCAAGCTACGGAGCTGATTAACAACGAAAACGTTCAATGTAGCGAGTTCCTTGTTCAAAGAATCAATCTGTGTCAAGAGTCCAGGAATTGTTTGCTCCTTCAAAGTCTTGAGATCAGTTGAATTTGCAGAAACAGTCTCAGACAAATCATTGATTTCCTGCTGGAGAGTTTCCTTCAAACCCTTGATTTGCTCCTCGATAGTAGTCTTCTGAGCACCAAGAGCACCAGAAAGCTCACCTACCTTTTTCTGCAATTTTTCAAGAGCAGCAACCTGCTCCTTCAAGTCATTAGCAACAGCCTCACGAGCAGTAGCTTCATCCTTCAAACCGTCGCCCAACTTAGCCAAGGACTCATTAACTGAAGCGAGCTGAGCATTCAACTTCTTGATATCACCAGCATTTGTATCAATAGCTGTCTGAACATCCTTCAAAGTCTTCTCTGCGTTATCAATACGAGATTCAAGACTAGCTACCTTAGAAGCCAGGTCTGTAACTGTCTTGGCATCAGCCTTGCTGTCAACTGCTGTTCTCAACTGAGCATCAGCTGTCTCAAGCTGAGTTTTGAGATCAGAAATCTCTTTCTCAAGATCAGTCTTAATAGTCTTTAAGGTAGACAATGCATCAACTTGGCTCTGCAAGTTGTTGATGTCATCATCGTAATCCTTACAAGACGTAACTGTACTTGTGGCTGCTACTACCATCGCGCCCATAAGCAAAGCACTAAAAAACTTTCTTTTCATACGATAAAATTTAATTAAAATATTAATTTGTTAACTTTAAGTTCTAAACTTTCTCTGTACTATCTCCTGCGGGGAGATATTCTTTTTACGGTGCAAATATAGACATTTTTATTCACACTCGCAAATATTTAACCTTTTTTTTTCGAAAAACCCCTTATTTTCTTTAGTTTTTAATAAAATTGGCTCATGGGGTCTGCTCAAATCACTATTTTCATGCATTTTTAGCCCTTTTACACTCTCTTTTTTCTACACCTTAATATATAGAGCGCTATTCCTTCTATTTTCTTCACAAAACGCCCTATTTTTGATACTATCTCCCCGCAGGAGATTAGAGTTTTAAGCATAGAACGTTAAGTTAACAAATTAATATTTTAATTAAATTTTATCGTATGAAAAGAAAGTATTTAAGCGCGCTGCTTATGGGTGCTTTGACAGTTGCATCTGTAAGTACAATGACTTCTTGTAAGGACTACGATGATGACATCAACAATCTGCAAGGTCAGATTGACGCTTTGTCAAAGACTCTCAGTGAGTTGTAGACAAAGATTAATGATGGTAGCATCTTGAAGAGCGTAGAGTCCGACGGTAATGGTGGTATCAAAGTCACTGTTACAAAGAACGGCACGGACACTTCTTACAACATCAAACAGGGCGAGCAAGGCGCTGCTGGCAAGGACGCTGACGTTTGGAAGATTGGTGAAGATGGTTATTGGTACAAGAACGACACCAAGACTGAGTACAAAGCACTTGGAACCAAGGGCGAAACGGGCGAAACCGGTGCTACTGGTGCTGCTGGCAAAGACGGCAAGTACTACGTTCCTAATCCTGAGACTGGCACATTCTGGGTATATGGTGACGGTGACAAGGCTGCATACGACTCTAAGATTGTCTATACAGCAACTAACGAGGATGTCATCACTGCAGTTTGGGACAACGATAACTTGACTTTGACAAACGTAGCAGGTGCTCCGGGCAAGAAGATCGTTGTTAGCCTCTCAAGCGCATTGAAGAGTCTCGTATTCGATCCTGACTTCTATTATGCAGGTATCGAAGCATTCGACCTCGCTACTTACAAGTACAACCCTGCAACAGTCAAGGCTGTTGACGCTGATGGCGACTACTCTAAGGATGCTCCTACAGTAGCTGACGATGCGTTCACATACGCTCCTGACTTGGCTGCTACCTATTTCTTGAACCCATCAAATGCCAAGATGTCTAACGATGCTGCTAAGTATAGCTTCATCGCATATAACAAGGATTATACAAGGGCTGCCGCTGATTACGGTTCTACTTTCAAGGTGGAGAGCGCAGACTTGACAACAAAGGGTAAGGTTACTGTACACGCTAAGTATAATGGTAATGCCATCAAGAACATTGCAGAAAATAATCAGGTTACTGTTCTTGCATTGCAGTATACTTCTGGCGACTCAATTGTTACTTCTGACTTCGCAGCTATCAAGGCTAGCACTTACAGCAAGTTGGTTTTGAATAATCCAACATTGCAGCATGTTGATGCTATTCCTTCACACCTCTATCAGACAGCACAGGATGCTATCAATAACGCCGCTCAGATCCATGTAGCTTGGAATAGCAAGGGTATCGACCTCCGTGAGTATGTCAACACTGACCGCACATACGACAAGGACGAGAATCCTACTTGTAAGGCTTGGGATAAGAATGCAGCCGAAGGCCTCGTAGAGAAGTCTGGTTTCAAGTACTCTTTCGAGTTGGTTGGTTACAAGTCTGGTAAAAACGAGACATCACAGAGTGCTCACGCTGCAATCGCATCTAATGGTTATACACTCCGCCCACAGATGACAGCTGGTGGTAAGCAGCAGGCTTACGGTGCAGCTCAGAATGAGGCTACTATCGGTCGTGAGCCATTGGTACGTGTTATCTTGAAGGATACTGTCAACAACAAGATTGCTGCTGTTGCTTACATCAAGGTTGTCATCGAAAAGACTGTAGCTGAGAATAAGGCTGAGGAAGTTGACTTGGTAACAGTTAACAAGCCATACACAATCGCTTGTGGTGACAATAACATCGATCTCCAGAAGGTAACATGGGCACAGGTTGAGGAGCAGCTCTATGCTAAGCTCAACATGTCTAAGGAAGCTTTCGAGGATGCTTACGAGCTTGACGGTGGTACTGTAGATGCTAACCAGTTCGAGAAGGCTACAACCGATGCTGAGGCATTGGCAGCAGACAAGAAGATTGGTACTGTATCTCAGACAACAGCTGACGTAGCGGGTAAGCAGACTGAGGTTATCGCTTGGTCTATCAAGAACCAGGCTGCTTACGCTGCATTCAAGGCTGGTAAGACAACTTTGTCAACATACGTTCGTTATGCTTTGAAGGATGGCAAGACTGCTGCCAACAAGTACGTTTACGTGAAGTTGACTTGGACTCCATCTGCTATCAACTTGAAGCCATCTACAACATTCGGCAACGAGAACAAGATTAAGAGCTACTGGTATGCAGCAAATAGCGCTGTAGCTGGTACAGGTTATGACGATGTTCACGGTAACGTTGAGGTTGTAGGTACAGAAGGTGCAAACGACGAGTACGTATTCGATTTGAAGAATGCTCTCGTAGGCAACAAGCTTTCAGTTAATCCTCTTACTGCTCCATACGCTGACTTGAACAACGAGTTGAAGTTGACATTCGGCTTCGTAACAGGTAATGGTCTCTTCGCTAGCGAAGATGGCAAGCTGGTTTACGCCGAGAAGGAGTTGACTAATGTAGTTGCAAGCTTGGATCCTGTTACTGGCATCGTAACATACGCAAAGAACGAGACAGCAAAGAAGTTGTTGAATGCTTACGGTCACAAGGATTTGAAGAATACCGTTACAGCTATCGTTGCAGTAAAGGCTACTATCTGTGGTAACATCGATGTTCCTGTTGCTTCTAATGAGTTCAATGTTAAGTTCCTCCGTCCTATCAACGTAGAGAAGGCTACAGCTAGCTTCGAGGATGCAGAAACTGCAGGTTCTACAGCTAAGATCAACTTGACATTCACGGACTGGCGTGATCACAACTTCACTGATACTAAGGTTACTAAGGGTCTGGATTACTTCAAGTACTATGGCGTAAAGGAAATCGCTGTTGACATTGAAAATGCAACAACAGACCTTAACGGTAACAGTAGCCAGAAGTTGAAGGATCTTACAGACAAGGTTAAGTTCACATTCTCTGCTCCTGCTGCTATCTCTGCAAACAACTATGGTAATTTGAAGTACGAGAACAATGGTTTGACAGTTGGTCAGTTCCACGTTTACTTCCCAGCTACGATCACTTACGATTGGGGTACAATCAAGACAACGATCACTGCTACTGTAGGTAAGACACAGAGCAATGCTAAGCGTCACTAATTCGCAAAGCTTAAGGCTATAACATAATTATAGGCAGGCATGATTAGCATGCCTGCCTATTTTCATTATCACCATGATGAAGAAAGTTAATATTATATTAGGTATCTTATTCTTGGCTATCGCCTCAGTGACACTCAGTGGCTGTGGTGAGAAGAAAAAGAACAGCCCCTTGACAGGTTTTGAGCAGGCTATCACCAACGCTGATTCCGTAGAAGTAACCCACTTGGTCAACCAGTTCTTTGAATACGCCGAGAATGGCAACTATGATGCAGCCGCTGGTATGCTGTTCAAGGACAATGTGGACTCCGTATACAACGAGCCGCAGCCCCTTGACAACAAGGCTATGACAGATTTGAAGAACATGCTTTCTTCCCTGCCCATCCAAAGCCACAAGATAGACTACATCAAGTTCAAGGAAGCATACGCCAACGAGGTAAAGTGTACAGCCATCATCATGCCGGCACACGACAATGTGCCAGAGATCAAGACCGTCTTTTACTTCAAGCCTATTGACTATCTTGGCAAGTGGAAACTTTGTATGATTGATTCTCATAACGGCGACCGACCTGTTGTCGAGCATGCCAAGAAAGACTCAATGCAGAGGGAATATGAGACAGAGACGAGGGAGAAGAACCTCGAGAAGCTCAAGAAGTAAATGAAAAGGCTTTTCTTTCTCTTATGGATGACGGGAATTGGCTGTCTGACGATGGCAAAGAATCCTGTGGGCAAGATTGAGTTCGAGAAGACTTCCTTTCATTTCGGAACCTTCGAGAAGCGTATCGTCAGAACTTGTGTCTTTGTCTTCAAAAATACGGGAAGCGCTCCTGTCGTCATCAATCAGGCCAATACCACTTGCAACTGTACTTCCGTCCGCTTTGACCAAACCCCCATATTGCCTAATAAAAAAGGTTATATCACCGTCATATACGATGGCAAGTATTACAACAAGGGGTATTTTAGAAAAAGCATCGACGTTTGGTCGAATGCAGAGAATGGTATGGTGCGATTGTTTATCTCTGGTACAACAAAGTAAGCGTTGATATTATTGAATCATTTTTTTCAAAAAAACATTTAAATATGATGATATCAAAAATTAAGTATGTCTTGTTTGCTTCAGCTTTATTGCTGGGTGCAACATCTGCCATGGCACAGGTCACTTATACTGATAAGGAAGGCAATGAGTATCAGTTTAAGAAGCATGCATTCCTGGACCTCCAGGGTGGTGCTCAGTATACACTCGGTGAAGCAAAGTTTGGTGACCTGATTTCTCCTAACGTTCAGTTGGGCTTAGGCTACCAGTTCTCTCCTTTATTCGGTATGCGCTTGCAGGCTAACGGTTGGCAGAGCAAGGGCGGTTGGGCTGGTTTCCGCGCAAATCCTGGCGAGACTCCTTACAACGCTACTTATAAGTTCAAGTATGTAGCTCCTGGTGTTGACTTCATGTTCAACCTCAGCAACCTCTTCTGCGGTTGGAACCCTAACCGTGTGCTGAACGTTACTGCTTTCTTGGGTGGTGGTGCTAACATCGCTTGGGATAATGACGAGGTGAATGAGTTGGCTACTACTATTAAGAATACAAGCACCTACAACCTGGAGTATCTCTGGGATGGTACCAAGGTTCGTCCTTACGGTCGTGCCGGTATCGAGTTGGCATTCAAGGTCAGCAAGTCTGTCAGTCTGACGATTGAGGGTAATGCCAATGTCATTTCAGACAAGTACAACTCAAAGAAGGCAGGTAATCCTGACTGGTATTTCAATGCTTTGGCTGGTCTTCGCATCAACCTTGGCAAGAGTGCTACCAAGAAGGAGAAGCCAGCAGGACCAGAACCAGCTCCAGCACCAGTTCAGAAGGTTGAGGAGCCTGCTCCTGCTCCAGCACCAGTAGTAGAAAAGAAGGTT
>ERZ780034.609-NODE-609-length-13219-cov-2.20161_pt1 | contig 13219 bp, 10 predicted proteins | sample MGYA00511855_ERZ780034 | MGnify/ENA primary metagenome ERZ780034 (study PRJEB29588, sample SAMEA2148024) | human gut metagenome | biome: human gut; feature: human-associated habitat; material: faeces | place: Denmark | collected 2008/2010 ...
TATTTTATTATTCCGTGCTTTAACTCACACGGTAAGTTGTGTGGATGTTTATCCTTTTCCGAGCATCTCCCATTTGTCGTTCAAGGAATCATAATAATATATAAGGTTGTCACATACTCCGTAATAACGTTCTCTGACGAATTGATCGTCTCTGTCTGTGCCGAGTACAAAAATCCAACACGACCGTCCCTCAATTTCATCAATCTGGCCCGTATACTGTACACTCATACCCATGCTTATGTAGTATTGCACCTCCTGAGACTCCAAAAGGATTTCCCTTGCTATTGCTACATTCTTATCCTCGGACTCACCGCTGCCGCCATAATCGGAATATATTGAAAAATCATAGTAATTTCCGTCAACAAGCTGCCCGTCCATTCCTGACAGCATCGGGAATACCGAAAAAGAATCGTTTCCTTTTTTAAAGCTCAGCGATACATTTGAATGTATTTCACTTTCATTGCAGCGCAGTAAAAAATAATCAATTCCATTTCCGTTGTAATTATAGAGTGTATTGTCGGTATTTACAGAATATTCACCATTATCAGTTATTTCCGCCCGATAAACAGACACACTGTATTTTGTATCGGCAATAACTACCGCATAAAGCTCCGCACCGCCTACATTTACAAGGGGCGCGCCGCAGAGAAAATCATATTTATCCGCATACTGACTGTCTTTTACGAAATTTAGGATTCCTTCCTCATCAGCCTCGTAACCGACATAACCGATATAGGCAATTCCAACCGATTCTTTATTGTCAAGAATTGTGTTTTGAAGTTTTGATAAATCTGTGTCTTTTTGTACCGATGCTTCTGTGGTTGCTTCTATGGTCGCTTCTGTAGTTGCCTCTGTGGTTGCTTCTGTGGTTGTGGCGGTTGTTTTATCTTCGGTCAGATTAGAATCCTCTGACGGTTTTGCCACACATCCAGAAACCAAGGCTGGCATAATTAAAACCATCAACAGGGTCATAATGTATTTGTTATATTTCAACATTCATTGCTCCCCCTTTCTACTACAACTATAGTCTTACACATTCTATTGTACGGATTTTTTGAGGTCTGTCACTGGCACAAGTGCCAGTGACAGAAAAAACTATTTTCAAACTTTTTTGACTTTGGGACATAAAAACCCCTTGACCGTGTCAGTCAAGGGGTTCATTTACTCTATTCGTCTTTTAAAGTGGTCACCATGAGCTTGTTCTCAATAGCTGTCACAACCAACGCTTCTCGATTCTCAAATCTACCTTTTTCAACCATATCGTCTAAGTTCCAGCGCACACCGTTTTTGGAGATGCCCAGTTTATCGGCAATCTCCTGATATGTAAAGCCCTTTATGTATAAGCGGAGAATATCAAGCTGTCGGGGCGAGAATGTATCGGACATTGTGCCTTCCATTTCAATTGCAGGAGAGGTGTCAGGAAATACTTTTTCGCCTGCAAGGGTACGCCTTATCACACTTATCAGCTCCTCTGTGCCGTGGTCTTTATACCACAGGCTGTCTGCTGCACCTGTCTTTGCTCGTTCCAATACCTGCGGGTCGACAAGTGAGGTTACAATTACTATTTTGATATTCGGAAAAGCCTTTTTTATACGTTTTGCGGCGGCAAGACCGGAGTGCTTGTGCTGTGTTTGTACATCCATAAGAATAAGTTGTATTGAGCTATTGCAGTTTCTCTCTGCCTCAAAAGCGTCACGATATACGCCTACAAGGCGAAAAATTTCGTTTGATTTCAGCCGCTCGGCAAAATGCTTTTGAATATATAAATCATCTTCAACCAGTATTGTATTTATCATATATCGTTCTCCTTTTATTGAACATCAGCTCATTAATAATCGTATTTGGCGAGAGCTGGTGCTGCATGTCAGGTTTTCATATAAAACTTGACGCATCCTTTGGAATGATAAGCAGCAATTCAAATCGTGGTTTATATACAGTGTGCATTTCTCCACCGGCAGATTCTATGCTGTGGCGAATCGACGAGAGTCCGCTGCCCTCCTTAATAGGGCCCGACGGTGCAGCGCCATTGTTCGTTATCGTAATATCAAACACATCCTTTCGCCCATTTACGCTGATATATACCTCATTGCCTCCGGCATGCCTGATACAATTTGTTACACATTCTTTCGCAGCGACAACAGTAAGCTCTTCGGCAAGTGAATCGGCTGGAAGGCATCCGTCCGTCATTACAGTTACACCGAGGATTTCCGCTGTCTGAACAACCTCTTCCATCGTTCCGCTGGCCGTCACTCGATCACTTGTCAGCACTGCCGTTGCTTCCTGTAAAGCCTCAAGCTTTTTATCAGTGTTTTCATCGCTTTCAATTATGTCACGAATTGTCAGCAAGCTTCTTCCGATTGTATCATGAATATGTATTTTCAGGTCAAGAATTTCTTTTTCTTTTATATCATCGGCCATTCGTTCATACATTTTTTGTAGCTTTCGATTGACCTCTTTCAGCTCATCGTTAATAGCAGTTTGACGAGCGTTGCCATTATAAAGTTCAGTGACATTATGCGCTGTCATTTGAAGCCAGTTTTCATCATTGTCAACGGCTATATTCTGCTTGCGGAATTGCCAAACTGTCTTATCGGGCAGTATGTAACAATCTCCGTTAGCGATAATACTTTTATCGGGGTGCTCCAACGCTTTTTCAAGATCGTCGGTAATCTGAAACTCATGCCCGCTCAGTGCAAACGACAGATGACGCATACGGTCATTGCAAAGGACAATACGCCCGTTCGGATCGGCAAAGCACAAACCCATAGGCAGCTTGTCTGTGGCATCTTTAACGGAAAATGGAGATAGCATGTTCTTTCGGCGGCGATACTCTCTCGTCATAGCAAAGGCAAAATGAACAACAACAACTAAAATTACCGTAATGAAAATCAGCCAGGGCGCATCTAATAAAAATGCATCCTTGCCTTTGAACGGATCCCCCTGAGTTACCGAGAACAAAAGCATCAGCAAAAACGCAAAAATCACAATACTCGGCAATTTATTGTGAAATTTCGAGTGATGCGAAAGTTGATATATAAAAAGTCCCAATTCAAGCACAGCTTCCACAAACAGCAGAAGTGGTATTAAGGTCTGCAAAAAGACCGGAAGTGAAGAAAAGGCACTCATACGGCGGCACCTCCCTCAATAATAAATACAAGATGCTGGTATCCTGCGTCACCGTCCATTTCATAAAGAACGTTACCTTTATTTGAAAAAATCGACAGGTCAGTTTCGCAGCAGACATTCAGCGACAGTCGCAGTCCGTTTATATTTGCAAGACTTATTTGCACGCTTGTTAAATTTTCAAGATCTGCTTCAATTACTTCTTCGTAAAAATCTAATATCGCAGCAGCGTTTTTGTCCGAAATCATGGAAAGTTCACTGTCCACATACAGAGTATTGCGTACATTTAAAAGCTTTAATGTCTGTAACGATTCGGAAAAAGCTCTCTCAAGCTCGCTGACTGCAACCTTACAATCTCTGTCGGCAAGCAGTGTCAGATGCTTACGGCGTTTGATATAACTGCATAAAACGGCAATCTCGGCAAGTAGCATTTTAACTCTGTTTGTATCAGATTTTGAGATTCGGCGGTATTCCTGTGTCAATGCCGAAATGCGGTTGATCTGTTTTTGTGTTGCCGACTGCAATAGATCGAACAGTCGGTTTTGCTCCTCCACCTTGCGGCGTTTCGACTCCCGCCTGTATTCATAGCGAAGGATCCGAAAGACATTCTGATTCTTCCTTAATGGCAAGCAGCGCCGACACATCCTCTGTCCATACCGCATAACCGCCGCCGATGGGCATAGTATGTACGGTCAGCCCACCGTCTACTGTGACAGGAGCTTTCTCGGCTTTTCTTATTGTTTCCTTTGATATAGGTTCAATATTCAACGCTGCATAGCGAATGTTGAAGTCTCTGTCAGTAATTTCTGCCGATGTGCCGACAGATGAGGCAAAAAGATCTGCGTAACGGCTGTTTGAATGAATATATCCGCAGGCAATGCAAGCCTCGAAACCGAGCATATACATAAGACTTTGAAATGCCGTAACGTCACCGAATAAATGTTTCAGCCATGGCGTACCAACATAGTTCAATGCAAGATAAGCCAGCGATATCGCAAATGGAATTACGGGCAAATAACGATGCTTACCGTTCTTTAACCTGCATTTAAAGAGCATAAAAATAAGTGCTGCTACGGCACAAAACACCTGCCATACGATCACGGCAAAATAGCACACACCGTAGCCATGATCTGCATCAGACCAGACATCCGCATCTTTAGGGAATGTGAAAACTAATTGATGTAGATCATTCGTAAGCACTAGAATAAGCAAAACTCCCGAAACGACAGACAATAGCCAGACAGATTTTGGCAGTTTATATTCATCGGGCTTGCCCAGAGACATTGCGATCAGCAGTGCAAGCATGGGTACAAACAGCATTGGCAGATAGAATAGATACCACTGGTATCTTATTGCAACCGGCTGCCAGAATATAAAGTATTTTGCTGAGCGAAAGGTAAACCACAAAATCAAAAGCACCGAAACGCCTACCAGATATTGTCCGACCTGTTTCTGCACGATACGTTGGCGGATTGAAATTCCCCAGGCGGCATAAAGCCCGATATAAATGAAACTACGCAGATAAGAAAACAGAGTAGGATAGAAACTTCCTCTTCCAATAAGTCGAAAAGAATATGCCAAAATTACGGCAAACAAGATCAGACTCATAGGAAGCAAAGGTTCTTTGTGGAGTTTTTTGTGAAGATCTTTATGAAGTATGTTGAAGATATACGATCTACTCCCCATGCCTCTTCACCTCAATCCTGCCTCTTCCACTCTCCTTAACATCATAGAGGGCGTTATCCGCCTCCTCATACATCTCGTTGAATGTCAGTTCAGTTCTTGCGATCACCGCACCCATGGAGATTCCTGTTCCTCCCTCTGTGGCCTTCACAGTCAGGTTCACCTTGTCAAATATCTGCTGGGCACGTTCCCTTATCACGTCATCAGACACACTCTTGTTGAAGAACAGCATGGCTGCAAATTCATCACCGCCCATACGGCATGCATGGTCATCACCGCGGAGTGCCGCCTGCAGTGTCTGTGCCACAAGGACAAGATATTTGTCGCCATTGTGATGTCCGTAGGTGTCGTTGTACTGCTTGAATCTGTCTACATCCATCATGATCATCACCGCTGTGTGCGTACACTCAAGAAGTCTCTGCTCCATGTCACTTCTAAATGCCGCATGGTTCAAAAGTCCTGTGAGGGGATCTGTACGATAGGTATTCTCCCAGTTTCTGAGTCTCACATCCGCCTTATTCTGCTCCGCATCTGTCAGCATCTTCAAAGCATATGTACTTGATACATCCACTATTACTATTTCTCCTCTGTCTTTCTGAAGTGCCGAATCATAAAACATTCTTCCAGTACATAATACATATATATCCCTGCCATCCTTCCTATGTATCTTGTGTTCCTGAAATACAAATGTGCTCTTTGCCAGATTCGCATTTACCTGACAGAGATATTCTGTTTTATCCTCGTCCGGTATAAGGTCGATCTGGGTTATGATATTATTCTCTATGTCCTCCTTGCTGTAACCCGTAAGCTCCTCAAAATTATCGTCTACAGATATGATCCTCCAGTTTTCATCCACCAGATATCTGCTATATTTGACTGTATGTACACGAAACGCATCCTTGCCATATTCAGTAAAATCCACCATCTGTCTGCGCGCCATAATCCGGATCTCTGTCTGTTCGTCGTCTGTGCTGGCGCCATCACCATCAGCGTCCGCCAGACCATCTCCTGGGGCAGTTCGATCACCAACGTTCTCTCCATTACCATCTGCACCGACACCACCATCAGCAGCCCCCTGCTTTGAGTCAGCTGCCAGCGAATCTGCATACTTCTCTGATACAAGCCTTATAAACTCCGAAACTATATATGGATCAAACTGGCTGCCCGCGCAGCTCTTTAATTCTTCTATCGCTTTTGATATCGGCATACCCTTTCTGTAAGGTCTGTCATTGATCATTGCGTCAAATGCATCGACCACCGCGATCACACGTGACAGAACCGGTATGCTTTCACGGCTCAGTCCATCCGGATATCCATTTCCATCCCATCTCTCATGATGATGCCTTATCTCCTCCGCGATCTGTCTGAGTTCTGTGTTGCTCATGGCGATCTCATAACCCTTCTCAACGTGAGAACGCATGATCTTCCATTCCTCATCCGTGAGTTTTCCCGGCTTGTTGAGTATCTCCATAGGAACTCCTACCTTCCCTATGTCATGGAGCAGACAGAGCAGCGCCAGCTTGCTCTGCTGGATATCTGACAGCTCTATTCGTCTGCCAAGCTCAGCCCCCATCTCCTGTGTACGACGCACATGCTGTTCCGTATCGCTGTCGCACTCCTCAAGAGCCCTTATAAGCGATGTCAGCATATCTGAGTGCAATGATTCACTGTCCACAAGCTTTTTTGTCTTCATGGCTGTTGCCGCATCAGTGATTGCAGCGACGATGCTCTGTCCCTCATCCGCAGCCACCCCCACTGCATACTGTATACTTCCATCATACTGTTCTTTGACCTTTTCAACACACGCCGCCATCTCTTCCTCACTGCTGTGACTGCAAAGTGCTATCAGGTGCGCATCAATACCCCTGACATAATATGTTCTCTCTGGAAAGTTCTTTCTCATGATGCCCGCAAGTGCATTTATCCTCTGGTCACCCGCCTGATTACTACGAGTGCTGTTGATCACAGACAATCCGTTGATATCGCATATTGCCACTCCAACCGGAAACGTAAAATGGTCCACCTCTTCCATGGCAAGTCTCTGAAAGCTATCCCATTTCTGAAATCCTGTAAGCATATCCGTCTCCAGATATATATCAGAAAATACAAACATCTGACCAAGTTTGTGGCCTTCCTTGTTGTCAAGCCTTCTGATATCGCACCTTAAAGGTCTGTCTCCATCATCACCTTTTATATAGCACTGCAGAGAAAAACTGTCGTCATCAGCTGCAAGATCAACGGACAGATCATACGTCTCAAGAAACTGCTGCAGATTCTCACATTTGCAGAGGAGTTCCTTTCCAAGGAAATCATCCGCCCTGTCATTGTGCAGGATCAAATGATTGTCATAATCAAACAAAACTATTCCCTGACCTATATTCTCGAATATGTTTGTCTTTAGTTTGTTGAGCATTCCATGGGTTGAATAATTAAAGCAGCTCCAGTACAGAATATATGATGTAAGACTGTAGCCACAGATGGAATAATCCAGAAGTTTGTATACCTCCGCTCCCGGAACGTAGAGAAATATTGCATTTATCCCGACAAGCGCAAGAATTCCCAGGATGACACTGCTGTACTGCAAACGATATTCATGTGGAATCTTGCAAAGCTTCTTTAAAAGGAGTATGAGTACCACTCCCACCAGCGCATATGAAAAAACCAGATGCACATCATACAGCGGTTTCATATCATAGCTGTATTTTGCTATCACGGTGTCTCTTCTGACATACCCTATCGCTATATTTTTGAATGGGTTTATGGCAAATATTACAAGCTCATACAGACAGTAAAAAAAGCATACGCCTATCGCTGCTCTTCCATACTTTGAAAAACGTCCTTCTGTAAAATAAACAATAAATATGAGCAGACATACCAGCATATAATCAATGCTTACGAAATATATACTCGACATGACGGACATGGCCATATACGAATCGCTTATAATGCTGATAAGATAACTGATATCAACTATAGCTGCTCCTATGCAGGCAAGCCCCAGAAACCTTCCCGTCGTCTTATTCTTTTTTATGGATTTCATACCCAGTATAATATCTGTAGCGGCTATTATGATCGACGAAAAGACATATGTCTTCAAAACGACTTCATTCATACTCATTCCTCCTGAAGCGCAGCAAAATATGGTTATATTTTACTACGTATCAAGATATGGGGCAATGTGGAAATTTTATCTATTCTCTCCCTTTTGAACATAAATTTCACTTGGTCTGACGGAATTCAAATATTGAACACACCTGTATTTGATGATAAAATCTACTATATTTATTGAATTTGGAGAACTAAGATGCAGAAAAAAATCGCTCTAATAAATGATGTTACAGGATTCGGAAGATGTTCCATCGCTGTCATGGCGCCGATAGTGTCCGCCATGAAGATCCAGGCAGTCACTGTGCCGACGGCAATACTATCTACACATACACAGTTTCCTATATTTTACTTTGATGACTACACACCCAAAATGCGGGATTACATCCAGACCTACAAAGATCTGGAGCTGCAGTTCGATGCCATATCAACAGGATTTCTCGGTTCTGAGGAACAGGTTGATATAGTTATCGACTTTATCAAATACTTTAAAAACGAGAAGAATTTTGTTATCGTCGATCCAGTCATGGGTGACTACGGCAAGCTGTACCCAACCTATACCGCGTCTATGTGCAGCAAGATGAAGGAGCTTGTAAAATATGCCGACATTATCACTCCTAATCTGACGGAGCTTTGCACCCTCCTTGATCTTCCATATCCGGAGCACACTGTGACCGTGAACGAGCTAAGGCAAATGTGCATGGCCCTGGCGGAGCAGGGACCGGAACATATCGTTGTGACAGGAATACATTTCAATAAGACTCAGATAGCCAACTTCATCTACAACAAGGATGAGGATTTCCAGATGGTCATGGTTGACAGGATCGGCGGCGACAGGAGCGGCACCGGAGATGTGATCGCAGCCATCATTGCGGGTATGTATCTGAACGGACACAGCGTCTATGAGTCCGTGAAAAAGGCCGCTTCATATGTATCAAAGTGCATAAGCTACTGCGTTGAGAACAATGTTCCGGAGAACTGGGGATTGTGCTTTGAGATGTACATGAAGGATCTGACTGAGGAATAACTTAAACGATTGGAGATTCAACTATGGTTTTATACACTGTAACCGGAAAAGTCGGTGAGGAAGGTTACCTCGACATTGCAAAGAGCGGGGATCTCACAGGCAAAAATATATATGTAAACATGACAAACAAATGTCCATGCAGCTGTGTGTTCTGCCTGAGGCAGACAAAAAAGCAGCAGGAGAACAATACTCTCTGGCTGAAGGATGGCGAGCCTTCTATAGAGGAGGTTCTGGAGCTTTTCTCAAAGTATGACCTGAATATCATAAATGAACTTGTATTTTGTGGATTTGGCGAGCCTCTTGAGAGACTTGAAGATGTGTGCGCGGTGATCGATTCACTGAAAAACACATATCCCAATCTCAAAGTCCGTCTCAACACCATCGGACTTGCCAATCTTATATATGGGAGAGATGTCACACCAGAGCTTGAGGGCCGATTCGACAATGTATCAATATCCCTGAACGCCCCTGATGAAAATGAATTTCTTGAACTGACCAGATCACGCTATGGGATCCAGTCCTACGCGGCCATCAAGGATTTTGCCGTTCTTGCCAAAAGGTACGTGCCACACGTTGTCATGACAGTTGTTGACAAGGTCATGCCCGAGGATAAGATCAAGCGATGCCGCCAGATATGCAAGGATTTAGGCGTGACTTTGAGGGTTCGCCCATTTGAAAATTAACCGCATTTTACAGTGACACTTACAAAGGAGGTACCGCTATGTTTCAATCTCTAGAGTTAAAACACCCAAGATTTTATCAGATATTCCGCCTGTTCATCGTCGTATTTGCATCTATACTATACGCATGGAATCTCCGATGCTTTGCCAAGACCGCAGGACTGTTTCCAAGCGGGTTCTCCGGAGCATCCCTGCTTCTCCAGAACATTGGAATAAAATTTCTGCACATAAGCGTGCCTTTTGCAGTATTCAACATTGGACTGAATATGTTTCCCACATACATATCATACAAATATATCGGCAAAAGATTTACCCTCTATTCGATCATAGTCATTCTTCTGTCGAGTATATTTGTGGATATTCTGCCATCATATGTATTCACTGACGACATAATGCTTGTAAGCCTGTTCGGCGGTCTCATCAACGGACTCGCCATCAGCCTGTGCCTGAACGTTGGAACCAGCACCGGGGGAACTGATTTCATAAGCATATTCCTGTCCCACCAGAAGGGTATAGATGCGTGGAACTACATACTGCTCGGAAACATCGTGATGCTGATCGCCGCCGGTGCACTGTTCGGCTGGTCAAAGGCTCTGTACTCCATCATCTACCAGTTCTGCAGCACGCAGGTGATCCAGCTTCTGTATAAGAGATATAAGAAAGAAACGTTGTTCATCATCTCCGACAAATCAAATGAGATCTACCACGCCATCAGCGACCTGACTCACCATGACGCTACTCTGTTCAAGGGTGTCGGATGTTACGAGGAGAAGGAGAAAACCCTCATCTACTCCGTCATCAACTCGGAAGCGAAGCGTGAGCTCATACCGATGATCCGTGGGATCGATGAGCACGCATTTATCAACGTGGTCAAGACCGAGGAGCTGGACGGTAGATTCCATGATATTCCGCACGACTGATGATCAATGAACTGCCACTTGTATCCGAACGATCATAATACCTTTACGAAATGAACGCACAATAAACATTCCTATCACCAAATACATATCTCTTATAAGTTGGCCTTATACAGCGTACCGCGTCTCTTCATCCACACAAATGCGCTCACACATATAACTATCGAGATAAGTGATCCCGCAGGAGCCGCAAATCCCATAGGAAACAATGTATCAGGATATTTGATCGATGCCAGATATGAGCCCGGAATTCTTGCACATACTATGGCTATCATGTTGTGTATGAAGCCTATGTAGGATTTGCCGTATGCACAGAAATATCCGGTGAAGCTGAAGTGGATTCCTGCAAATACGCAGTCCACTATATAACTGCTTATATACTGGACACCCATGGTCACAACCACCTTGTTCTTGCTGAAAAGTCCCACGAGCTCAGGTGCAAACAGTTCAACAACAGCTATTGCAATGACTCCATAAGCCACTATGATCCCCAGTGCGTATCTCAGGACCTGCTCCGCCCTGTCGTGCTTTCCCGCTCCTATATTCTGGGCGGCAAGCGCGGATACAGTTGCCAGCATGGAGGATGGCACTATGAATATAAAGCTTATCATCTTCTCCACAACTCCAACTGCCGCGGCATCATTAACACCACGGTTGTTGGCTATGACTGTTATCACAATGAAAGCGATCTGTATGCATCCGTCCTGAACAGCCACCGGGAGACCGATCTTCACTATCTCGCCGAGCACGGTTTTTCTCGGAACAAAGTCATTTCTCGTGAGCTTCAGCCCTGTATTCATCCTCTTTATTGCGGCAAATGATATGATGACACTGAACGTCTGAGCCAGCGTTGTTCCAAGTGCTGCGCCAAGAGGGCCCATGCCACAGACACCTATAAATATATAATCAAGTGCAATATTAAGGCCGCATGCAACCGCGATGAAGTACATAGGACTCTTAGAATCGCCAAGTCCCCTGAATATGGAACTTATCACGTTGTATGCTGTTATAAATGGAATTCCTATGAAGCATACTATCAGATAATCCGTGATTCCTTTGACAGCCTCCTCCGGGGTATCCATAACTGCAACTATTGGATTTATAAAAATGAGCAGCATTACTGTAAGCAATACTGATATTATCATGAAGATGGTGACTGTATTTCCTATGGCCGCCTGTGCATCCTGAAGCTTCTTCGCCCCCACTGCTTTTCCTATGACAACAGTTGTTCCCATGGCAAGTCCCACCAGAATAACCGTGAGCATATGCATGACCTGAGATCCATTTGCAACCGCTGTGGTGGCCCCGGCATCATTGCCACAGAACTGTCCTATGATGAACAGATCCGCCATCCCATATAATGTTTGCAGAAAATAAGATAAAAGATAAGGCAGCGCAAAATACGCCATCGTCTTTGGCACACTTCCGGTCGTAAGGTTCTTCTCCATTATGTATGTCCTCGTCTTTCATGTTGATGGGGACGGATGTACCTGTCCCCTCCGTCCCCACATGATATTAAACCTTACAACAGTTGTAATGTCAACACATCAACTCTACCAAGGATACTGTCCTTTCTTGGCATATGGCAGGAGTTTTCCGTCAAACTTGATGATGACTCTGTGGTTGCCCTCGGCATCCTCAGTCACATCCACGTCAAGGCCAAAATCGATGGCACTCATGATGGCATTTCCGCCCTGCTCGTGGATTATGTCCTTGATGGCAGGACCATATGTATCAATGACCTCATGAAGTCTGTAGAGAATAGGATCCGTGTTGCCTTTATATGGGTGCTCTGCAAGAAATGCCGTGGCTGACTTATCTATTCCCAGTGCTTCTGCAAGCTTATCGCAATATTCTTCAGGCACATACTGCTGTCCCTCAAATGCTGATGCGAGCCATACTTTATTCACACCTATTTTCTCTGCCAGCGCCTCGTATGTGAGTCCGCTTGCCTTTTTTGCTGCCTTCATAGCGTCAAGTTCATCTGCGTGCTGCAATCTGATAAGATAATCTGCATTGTTCATCGGTGTCATAACATCATCCTCCTCAAAAATCTGTACGGATATAAAATCCATCATAAAAAAATAGAGGCACTGCAAGATTATGCAGTACCTCTTTGTACATCTGAGCTAATAATAGTCCTCTATCCCCAATATTGCAATACACAATATTATTTATTTTAATTTAATTCTTCAAATATCTATGCCAATCTGAACATTGTCATTCTCTTAATCACATACTTATCATGCAACTATTATGGACATAAGATAGAATGGTGTTGTACCCACACTCTCATCATCAAGAACCGTTATCTCAAGTGTGTGTTTCTTCTTCTCACCATGATGAAGCACAGGCTCTATATACAGACAGTCGCCCCAGTCCTCATCAAAATTACCATCCAATAAAACCGGATGCTCGACGTCCCCATCAAGCACAGCCTGCGCCCTGACCGCCGGTCTTGATATGGTCTTTCTGTACTGGATTCCTATGCAGCTTCCCTCAAGTTCAAATGTTATGCTATCACCGGCATGTACACCTGTCCATCCATTCTTGAAATGATCAAGGTGTCCCATCTTCTCATGAGTATCAGCCCTGAACCCTGAAAGCTTAGGACATATCTCGCGTATGGTAAGCCTCTTTGCATACTCATAAGCATTTGCGGTCACAGGTGCCGGAAGTACACA
>ERZ780034.622-NODE-622-length-13083-cov-5.23426_pt1 | contig 13083 bp, 9 predicted proteins | sample MGYA00511855_ERZ780034 | MGnify/ENA primary metagenome ERZ780034 (study PRJEB29588, sample SAMEA2148024) | human gut metagenome | biome: human gut; feature: human-associated habitat; material: faeces | place: Denmark | collected 2008/2010 ...
CTTGCGGAATACACCTGGAGAGATGTTGCGGGCGATGAGGGCAGCCTCGATGGCGATGGTTCCCGAACCGCACATTGGGTCGATGAAGTCGCATTCACCCTTCCAGCCGGTCATCAGAATCATACCTGCAGCGAGAACCTCGTTCAGAGGTGCCTCTACCTGCTCCTGACGGTAGCCGCGGCGGTGCAGACTCTCACCGCTTGAGTCGAGACTCAGGGTAGCGTTATCCTCTGCGATATGGATGTTGAGGCGGATGTCTGGGTTAGAACCGCTGATGTTAGGACGTGTGCCCTGCTTCTCGCGGAACCAGTCCACGATGGCATCCTTTACCTTGTAAGTCACGAAGCGTGAGTTGCGGAACTCCTCAGAATAGACTACTGAATCTACCGAGAAAGTCTTCTTCACGTCTAAGATGTCATCCCACTTGATCTTCTGAACCTCGTCGTACACCTCTTCGGCAGAACGTGCCTTGAAGTGCTTGATAGGTTTCAAGATGCGGATGGCTGTGTGTAACTGGAAGTTAGCACGATACATCATTTCCTTGTCGCCTGTGAAAGATACCATGCGGCGACCTATTTGTACATTGTTAGCACCCAGTTGGGTGAGCTCCTCAGCCAAGACTGGCTCCAGACCCATAAAGGTCTTGGCAATGAGTTCAAATTCCTGTTCCATTATTGAATTCTATATCTAATAAACTTTGTTTTTCTTTTCTATATTTCTTTGTTTTCGGCTTCATGTCCTTGGTTACCCACACGTTGGCTCCCACGATGCAGCCTTCTCCGATGGTGATTCTGCCCAGGATGGTGGCGTTGGCATACACGATGACATCGTCTTCCAGGATAGGGTGGCGAGGGATTCCCTTGATAGGATTGCCGTCCTTATCCAGTGGGAAACTCTTGGCTCCGAGGGTAACACCCTGGTAGAGCTTCACGTTGTTGCCGATGATGCAGGTGGCACCGATAACCACACCCGTGCCGTGGTCGATGGTGAAGTGGTGGCCGATGGTAGCCTCCGGATTGATATCGATACCCGTCTCCGAGTGTGCCAGCTCCGTCATCATTCTTGGGATGAGGGGCACGCCGAGCTTGTGCAGAACATGGGCGATACGATAGTTGGTTAAAGCCTTGATCACGGGATAGCAGGAGATGATTTCTCCGTGGCTCATCGCCGCCGGGTCGCCGTTGTAGGCTGCCTCTACGTCGGTGGCGAGAATCTTGCGGAGCTTGGGAAATTCCATGATGGCTTTGGCGGCGATGACGCCTGCCTTGGCACGCTGGTGCTGCAGTTCTGTCTGGGTTTCCGATTCGCAGTCGTTGGCGAAGCAGAGTCCGGCGAGAATCTGTTCTGCGAGCATCTCGTAGAGTTTCTCAACTCTTACTCCGATATGGTATTTGATGGTAGAGATATTCACGGATGAGTTTCCGAAATATCCCGGAAAGAGGATGGATCGAGACAGATTGATGATGTCTTCGAGCGCCTTGCCCGAAGGAAGTGGATTTCCGTCTCGATGCTGATGGAAGAGACCCTTCAGCGATTCGGCACTTGAAAGCTCGTCGATAGTCTCTGTCAGCTGATGAGTTAGTGTATCTTTACTCATGTTCTTAATGTCTCAATAAAATTTTGAGTGCAAAGATACGATTAATTTCTTGAACTGCAAAGAATTCGTTCTTGTTTTTTGTGATTTTTTTAGCGTTTCTGAAATTTCATATCCCTGAATGCACTCCAGGCTATCGGTACCGCCACGAGGAAGGAGCAGATATCTGCCCACGCCTGACACATCTCCACGCCCAGTAATCCGAAGAAATGAGGGAGGATGAAAATGAGCGGAATGAAGAACAAGCCGCTACGTGCTGCTGCCACGATATTCGCACGTACAGGCTTGCGGATGGTCTGCATCAGCATATTCGTCAGCACGATGGTGGCTACCAGAGGGAAGCTGATAACTTGCCACTTCAGGGCAACGGAACCCACGGCTACCACGCTGGCATCATCACGGAAGAGTTCGATGATAGGCTCGGAGAAAAGGAAGCCGAAAACGGCACAAACCGCCAGGAATACCGTGCCGCATTTGATGCAGAAAAAGAAAGCCTCCTTCACGCGGTCGTACAACTTGGCTCCATAACAGAAACCGCAGAGCGGCTGGAAACCCTGACCCAGTCCGATGACCACGGCATAGGTGAAGAACGAGATTCTCGTCACGATACTCATACCCGCAATGGCTGCATCTCCATAGGCTCCGGCAGCCACATTCAGCACCAGCGTGGCGATGCTTCCCAGACCCTGTCTTGATAAGGAAGGCGTGCCGCCAAAGATAATCTCCTTGAAGTAAGCCCTGGTTGGCGTGAAGTTGTGCAGATGGATTCGGATGTTCTGACCCTTGTGTGACATCCAGAAAAGCATGGCGCAGCCGAAGCACTGGCTGATGAGGGTGGCAATGGCGGCACCCGTGATGCCCATGGCAAAATAAAGGATGAGCAGTGGGGCTAGGATGAGGTTGAGTAGCACTCCTGACATGATTCCCTTCATCGCATACATCGTGTTGCCCTGGAAACGCATCAGGTTGTTGAGTGTCAGAGAGGTCGTCATGAAAGGAGCGCCCAGCAGAATGATGCCGAGATAGCGCTCGGTATATGGCTGGATGGTGGGAGTGGATCCCAGAAGAACGCAGAGTGGTGTCAGGAAAAGTTGTCCAAGAAAGGCGATGAAAAGTCCCGTCAGAAAGCTCAGTATGAAGCCCGTAGCTGCCATCTTCTTCGCCTTCTCCACCTCCTTGGCTCCCAGCATTCGGGAGATATAGTTTCCGGCACCATGGCCATAGAAGAAACCAACAGCCTGGATTACTGCCATCATAGCGAAGGAAACGCCTACTGCTGCCACGCTTTGGGTATTGATGCTGCCCACGAAGTAGGTGTCGGCGAGGTTGTACATACTCGTCGATAGCATGCTGATAATGGTAGGAATCGCCATCGTAAAAATCACCCGATGCACCGGTGCATGGGTCAGGAATGTATAATTATCTCTTGATTTCTTCATATCAGCCTGCAAAGTTACTGCTTTATTTCCGAAAGTGGGGAAATATTCGATGATTTTAACGCTCGGCAGGAAAAAAAACAATGATTTCGTTTGCCATCTCGGAAAAAACTCGTACTTTTGCACCGTTTTTCTGATGATACATTATTATAAAAAGAAAAATCAGAGCAAAAAGTTTTAGAAAAAAATCAGATCAATGAGTGATATTAGAATCATACCCGTTACCACCAAGAAAGGATTGAGAACTTTCATACAGTTCTATTACGACCTTTATGAAGGTAGCAAATATGCCGTTCCTTACTTGCGTTTTGACGAGTGGAATACATTGAGCAAAGACAAGAATCCTGCCTTCGATTTCTGCGAAGCGCAATATTTCCTGGCTATCGATTACAGCATCCCGAAGGTGGTAGGCCGCATTGCCGCCATCATCAACCATTGTGCCAACGACCAGTGGAACAAGAAGCAGGTGCGCTTCGGATGGTTCGACTTTATCGATAATCTCGAGGTTTCCGGTATGCTGCTGGATGCCGCAGCCCACTGGGGCAGAGAGCGTGGCATGGAAGAATTGGTAGGACCACTTGGCTTTACCGATATGGACCGCGAAGGAATGCTCATCGAAGGATTCCACGAGAAATCTACCATGTATATCAACTACAATTATCCTTATTATCCCAAGCACATGGATGCACTGGAGCTCTTCCAGAAGGACAACGACTGGCTGGAGTACCGCATCAAGGTGCCTGAGGTAACCCCTCCGAAATTTGCCAAGACAGCCCAGTTCATCGAGAGCCGCTACAATCTGCACGTGCGCAAGTTTACCAAGCACGAACTGGTTCAGGGCGGTATGGGAAAGGAGATTTTCCACATCGTCAACGAAACCTACAAGGATCTCTACGATTTCCAGCAACTCACCGACCGACAGATTGACGGGTATGTGGATTCGTATATCAAGATGGCGGATATGAACCTCATCACCGGTGTGGTAGATGGCAACGACAACAACCGCCTGATCGGTTTCGGCGTATCCTTCCCATCCATGACCGAAGCGCTGCAGAAGAACCGCAACGGCAAGCTCCTCCATTGGGGATGGCTTCGGCTCCTGCGGGTGATGAAGTGCCATGCCACTGATACCGTGGATCTGGTGCTCATCGGTGTATTGCCGGAATACCGCAGCAAGGGTGCCAATGCCCTCATCTTCGCCGACCTCATCGAGCAGTACCACCGCTACGGTTTCAAATGGGCGGAGGCGATGCCGCAGATGGAGAGCAACAAGGGAGTGCAGAGCCAGTGGCAGTATCTGGAAAGCGTGCAGCACCGTCGCCGCCGCTGCTACAGAAGAAAGTTATAGAAATTTGAATAAAAATAATTAGAAATAGATAGAATGAGATTTGCAGTTATAGCCGCGGGCGAGGGAAGCCGATTGGCACAGGAAGGCGTGGAACAGCCTAAACCCCTGGTGCCGGTATGCGGCGAACCGATGATAGAGCGCCTTCTACGCATCTTCGTAGATTGCGGTGCTACCGAAATCGTAGTGATAGTCAACGAATGGAGCACGGCAGTGCGTGAGCATCTGGAGCAGATGAAGCTACCGGTGCCTCTGCGCCTGGTGGTGAAGACCACTCCTAGTTCCATGCACAGTCTGCATGCCCTCTCGCCATATCTCCGTGGCGAGCGCTTCTGCCTTACCACCGTGGATACCATCTTCCGTGAGGAGGAATTCAAGAAGTATATCCGTCACTTCCAGGAGGCAAAGGATATTGACGGCTGCATGGCTGTCACCCCATACGTGGATGATGAAAAACCGTTGTGGGTAGGCGTGGAGAAGCAGGAGGATGCCGAGGGTGCCAGTCTGCTCGACAAGCAGGGTTCGCACAAGAAGCCTCGAATTACGGGCTTCCATGACAAGCAGGAGGGCGATGACCATCTGATTTCGGGTGGCATCTACTGTCTGGGCGACAAGGCGCTCGATGTGCTCGACCACTGCATGGAGCAGGGCATGAGCCGCATGCGCAACTTCCAGCGCCAGCTGGTGGTAGAGGGATTGAAGCTGGAGGCTTATCCTATCAACAAGATTCTCGATGTAGATCACAAGGAGGATATTGCGAAGGCCGAGGCTTTCATCCATCCGCTGGAGGGTAAGACCCTGGTGGGTGTATGCCGCGGCAACGAGTTCTCGCCTAATTGCGTGGATAACGATGCTGCCATCATGAATGCCGTAAAACAGCAGCTGGAGGCACTCGGTGCGAAGGTGATGCTGATGTGCGAGAAGGAATTCTGCCGTAAGGCAACTGTATTGGAGAGAGCCTACGGATGGCCTCGCTGCCGTGTGACAGTGGGAGTGGATGGCTTCTTCTCGATGGCACGCAGCAAGCAGGCACTCGATATTCTCGGCAGAATAGAGGAGGAAGGCGTATTGGTGGTGAACTCCAGTCTGGGTGTAAACCGCTGCATCCGCCGCATCATGACCGAGCGTTTCATCGCCGGAGGCATCGCTACTCCCGAGAGCCGCATCATCGGCAGAAATGAAGAGATGGTGAAGGATATCCACTATCCTTGCTGGCTGAAGCGTGGCGACGGCTGTGCGCAGCAGAAGGAGGATACCTGCTATGTGCAGAACGAGCAGGAGGCTGAGGCGCTGCTGAAGGAATTCTGGCTGCGCGGCATTACTTCGGTGGTGGTGAACGAGCATCTGAAGGGCGACCTCATCGGGTTCTACGGCGTATCGGGTACCGATTTCTTCTATTGGTTCTATCCATCGAAATGCGGCCATCGCTCCAAGTTCGGACTGGAGGTGATCAATGGCGAGGCTCAGGGCATCGCCTTCGATGCCGAGGATTTGAAGGCTGAGGCTGACAAGGCTGCCGACATGCTGAATGTGCAGGTATATGGCGGCGACTGTGTGGTCAGCGAGGATGGCAGCATCCGCATTATCGATTTCAACGACTGGCCTAGCTTTGCGCCATGCCGTGATGAGGCTGCCTTCTATATCGCCACAAAAATGGTTTGCACGCCCTGAAAGGGCAGAAGCTCCTAGCCCAGTGAAGGGATAACATCCATACGCCCTGAAAGGGCAGAAGCTCCTAGCCCAGGGTAACACCCTGGGTTTATAAATAGATAATAGTCTGGCGCCCTGAAAGGGCAAAAGCTTTAAAATAAACAAAAAATTTAAAAAAGATGAATCAGGAATTTAAGGCTTCTCTGAAATCAGCGGATACCGAGGAGCACATTGATATTTACTTCTATCGCCCCATTGGCTACCAGTGGGCGCGATTCTTCCGCATGCTTCACGTCACCCCAAACGTGGTGACCATTCTTTCCATCTTCCTCGGCGTAGGAGCGGGCATCTGCTTCTATTTCGACGATTTGGCAATCAACATCTTGGGCATCTTCTTGCTCATCTGGGCAAACGTATATGATAGTTGCGACGGACAGCTGGCGCGACTCACCAACCAGAAGAGTGCCCTGGGCAGAATCCTGGATGGTGCTGCTGGCGACTTCTGGTTTGTCAGCATCTACTTCGCCATCTCCTTCCGTCTGATGCCGGAGTGGGGCTGGAAAATCTGGGCACTCTGCATCGTTGCCGGTTTCGGCTGCCATGCCATTCAGAGCCGTCTTGCCGACTACTACCGTCAGATTCACCTCTTCTTCCTGAAAGGAAAGGAGGGAAGCGAACTGGACGATGCCAGCAAGCAGGTAGATCTGTGGAAGCAGATGAAGTGGAAGAAGGAGCCAGTGCAGAAACTCTTCCAGTTCTTCTACAAGAACTATACCTTGGGACAGGAGCGGGATACTCCTATCTTCCAGATATTCAAGAGAAATCTGCGCGAAAGATATCCGCAGCAGTTGCCTGAGCAGTTGCGTGCCGACTTCCGTGCGGGCAGTCTTCCACTGATGAAATATGCCAATATCCTTACCTTCAACTGGCGCAGCATCACGCTGTTCATCTCAATCCTGATAGGTCTCCCATGGCTTTATCCGGCTATCGAGATTACCGTGTTCAGCCTGATTTTCTTCTATATGAGAGGAACCCACGAGCGTCTTTGTCTGAAGCTCAACCAGAAGGTCCTGAAGGGAGAGTACGGGGTATAAACGTCTTATTTTGGGAATAACAAATACTTTTGTGAATAACAAGTTCATTTATGAATAACAAGTTCAGAAATATATTCATGGCGTTCGGTATCATCGCCATTATCATCATGCTCTGCACGATGGATATGGACTATACCGATATCTGGCGCTATCTGAAGCAGGCGGGCATCTATTTCCCGCTGATTCTCGGTCTGTGGCTCGTGGTTTATTGGGTGAACACCATTTCCTGGTGGCTCATCATCAACGACGAGGGTAGGGTAAAGGGACTCTCGTTCTGGCGAGTATATAAGCTCACCGTGAGCGGATTTGCCCTGAACTACACCACTCCCTGCGGATTGATGGGCGGCGAACCTTACCGCATCATGGAGCTGAAGCCTTTTACGGGTGTGAGCAAGGCTACATCATCGGTCATTCTCTATGTGATGATGCACATCTTCTCCCATTTCTGGTTCTGGTTTCTTTCTACATTTCTCTATATCGCCCTGTATCCGATAGGTGTCCCTATGGGCATCATGCTGGGCTTCATCGCAGCCTTCTGCCTGCTCGGCATCTACTTCTTCGCCCGCGGCTACAAGACGGGAATGGCACAGAAGGGCATCCGTCTGCTCACCCATATTCCTTTCGTGAAGAACTGGGCTAAGCGGTTTGAGCAGGAGAAGCAGGAGACTCTGGAGCAGATAGATTCGCAGATAGCCCTGCTGCATGGTCAGCACAAGAGCACCTTCTACAGTTCCCTCTTCTTCGAGGTGATGGCGAGAGTGCTCCAGAGCCTGGAGATTTATCTTATCCTGAAGGCTTTTGCGGCGGATATCAGCATCGCCGACAGTATTCTGATTCTAGCCTTCTCATCGCTCTTCAGCAATCTCATCTTCTTCTCTCCTATGCAGTTGGGAGCCCGTGAGGGTGGTTTGGCTCTGGCGGTGGATGGCCTGCATCTTACGGGTGCCCTGGGTGTATATACCGGTCTCATCACCCGAATCCGTGAGCTGGTATGGATAGCCATCGGCATTCTGCTCATCAAGGTGGGAAACAAGGATCTGAAGAAGATTCAGGAAGAATACGAGGCTGATCAGAAGAGCCAGCAGCAAACAATTAATAAAGGAAAATAATGAAAGTACTGGATATAAAAGGAATCATTTTTGATTATGGTGGCACGCTCGATACCAGGGGCGATCACTGGTCGGAAGTGCTGTGGCATGGCTACGAGCACTTCGGCATCGGCGTGGCTGATGACGAGGAAGTTGAGCCAGGAGTAAGTATTCACAAGCAGGCTTTCCGCGATGCCTACGTGTATGGTGAGCGAGCACTGGCTGTGAATCCCATCGTGACTCCCGATTTCCATTTCGAGGATATTCTCAGAGAAAAACTGATCCTGGAATTGAATTTCCTGGCAGGAAAGGAATTGCTGGAGACTGGAAAGGATGATTCTGAGAAACAGGCGAAGCTTGGGAATCCCGGAAAAGATTCTGATGCATCGTTATCAGAAATGTCATCTGCATCAGATTCAGAAGCATCATCAGAAAGCCTTTTCCTCTCCCTTTCTGATTCAGAAATCCAGCAGATTGCTGTGGATATGGCTCGCTATATCAATGCCAAGACCCTTGCTCTTCTGAATGAAAACAAGCAGGTGTTGGAGCATCTGAAGCAGAATGGTTATCCGATGGTGCTGGTTTCCAATTTCTACGGCAACATCAATCAGGTATTGAAGGATGCAGGAATTGATGGCTATTTCGAGGACGTGATAGAATCGGCAGTAGTGGGTGTGGGGAAGCCGCACCCCACCCCTCTCGCCCTCGGAGTCTGCGCCCTCGATCTTCCTGCCTCTCAGGTGCTGGTAGTGGGCGATACCTATGGCAAGGATATCGTTCCTGCCCACAAGCTGGGTTGCCACACCCTATGGATCAAGGGATTGCAGTGGGAAGAGAAGAAGGTGGATGAATCCATCCCCGATGGCATCATCAAGAAACTCTCTGAGATGGAGGAATTTCTGAAAATCTCATAAAAAACTGAAATATATAATAGGTTTTTGCAGCTATTTACGAATAATGTTATAACTTTGCAGCCTGAAAGTAGAGAATGATTAATAATGGGCGCAAGGCCCCTATATATATAATAAGGTAATGAAAGGTATAAGAAAATTGTATTTGGTGCTCGTCCTCCTGGTGGTTTCTACACTCCAGATGATGGCGCAGCAGAAGATAACAGGTCGTGTCATCGACGATGACGGCTTTGCCGTATCGTATGCAAGCGTGCAGTACAAGGGACACAAGATTGCCGTTTCCAGTGATGGAGAAGGTAAGTTTACCATCGAAAAGAAGCCGGGACTGATGCTTACCGTCAGCGCTCTGAGCTACAAGACCGCAACGGTCAGGGTAGATGAGAAAACCAGCTTCCTCGAAATCAAGCTCAAGGACGATTCCCACAAGCTGGGAGAAGTCGTGGTGAAGTCGAAGAAGGGAAGATACAAGCGCAAGGATAACCCTGCCGTGGAACTCATGCGACGTGTCATCGCTGCCAAGAAGAAGAGCGACCTCAGCAACTATGATTATTATCAGTATGATAAATATCAGAAGATCACCCTCGCACTCAATGATATCACCAAGGAACAGATGGAGGGCAAGTTCTTCAGCAAGCGACAGTATCTCCTCGACCAGGTAGAGCTTTCGCCTTACAACGGCAAGCTCACCCTGCCGGTAAGTATCGATGAGACCGTTTCGCAGCACGTTTACCGCAAGGACCCGAAGAGCGAAAAGGATATCATCAAGGGTCAGCAGAGCAATGGTATCGGACAGGTGATCCAGACCGGAGAAATCCTGAATACAGCCATCAAGGATGTCTTTACCGATGTGGATATCTATGATGACTACGTGCGACTGCTCCAGTATCCGTTCCCATCTCCGCTGGGCAGAACAGCCATCAGCTTCTATCATTATTATATAGAAGATACGGTGTATGTGAACCGCGATCTCTGCTATCATCTGCAGTTTATCCCAGCCAACAGTCAGGACTTCGGATTCCGAGGCGAGCTTTATGTGCTTGCCGACAGTACCCTGCACGTCAAGAAATGTAATCTCTATATGCCTCACAACTCAGCCGTCAACTGGGTGAAGGACATGAAGATTGAGCAGGAATATACCAAGCTCGACAATGGCGAGTGGGTGCTCACCAAGGATGATATGATAGCAGAGATGCACATGAACAAGCTGCTGCAGGACCTGCTGGTGGTGCGAAACACCCGAATCACTGATTACGCCTTCGACCCTTTGCCGAAGATGCTCTTCAAGGGCAAGGCGAAGGTAAGGCATGATATGGATGCGATGAACCGTGATGAGGCTTACTGGAACAAGTACCGACAGGTGGGGCTCACCAAGAGTGAGTCTTCGATGGACAGTTTCATCCACCGCATGGAGAATTCCAAGGGATTCAAGTACATCATCTTCGGCGTCAAGGCGCTCATGGAGAACTATGTAGAGATAGGAAGCGGAGGAAGGGATGGCAGAAAGAGCCTCTTCGACCTCGGACCTATCAACACCTTCCTCTCCAACAATTACGTGGATGGCGTGCGCCTGCGTCTGGCAGCCCGCACCATGGCGGCACTCAATCCTCACTTCTTCTGGGATGGATATGGTGCCTACGGTACGAAGAGCCACAACTGGTACTACGGTCATCTCTTCACCTATTCGCTCAACAAGAAAAAGAACAGTCCGTTCGAGTTCCCGATGCGCAAGTTCGTCTTCGAGATTGGTCACGATATCACCTCTCCATCCGATGACAACCTGCTGCACAACAAGGATAACTTCTTCATGACCATCCGTGCCACTACGCAGGACCAGATGTATCTCTATCAGCGACAGAAGTTCAGCTTCGTCTATGAGACCGACTGGGGACTCCGCTTCGATGCGGGAATGAGATGGCAGAGCAACCGCACCGTGGGCAATCTGCATTATTTCAAGGTGAACACGGGCGAGGAAGTAAAGAAGATACGCACCACCGAGGCATCTGTGGGCATCGACTATAATCCGGGTGTTACCTATGTCAACACCAAGCAGCAGCGATTGCCTATCAATCTCGACAGTCCAGAGCTTACCCTCCGCCATTCCATGGGTCTGGACGGATTTATGGGCGGTCAGTATCAGAGCAACCTCACCACGCTGGGCATCTACAAGCGCCAGTGGCTGGGCAGCTTCGGATATGTGGACTTCAACATTGTGGGCAAGATGCAGTGGAACAAGGTTCCATTCACCATGCTCGTACAGCCACCAGTCAACCTCTCCATCTTCGAGCAGGAGGCAACCATCAGTATGATGAAAGACTGGGAGTTCCTGAGCGACCGCCAGCTCTTCTGGTCGGTAGCCTGGGATATGAACGGCAAGCTTCTCAACCGCATTCCGCTCATCAAGAAGCTGAAGTGGCGCGAGTATGTAGCCGTGAAGGGAGTATGGGGACAGCTCACCGACAAGAACAATCCGGTGAAGAATACATCGGATGACGTGATTTTCAAGTTCCCTAACAACTCCTACACTTTTGGCAACACGCCATATTGGGAGGTGGTAGCCGGTGTGCACAACATCTTCAAGTTCTTCGGAATCGATTATGTGCGCCGTATCAACTACCTGAATCATGCCAATGTAGATAAGTGGGGCATCCGAATGGGATTCCTCATGTCATTCTAGGAAAGATAAAACAGGGAGAACATAGTAAAAGACTATGTTCTCCCTTCATAAAAGTTTGGTCATAAAAGAGTATATAACAACATAAAAGAAGGAGATTTGCTTATGAAGATTCTATTGGCAGATAAGCAGGATATCACGCGTGCCGGACTGACATACGTGATAGAGAAAATGGAAGGATTGGAAACCAAGTATGTGGAAGACAAGACAGAGCTGATGCTTGCCTTGCGGGAAAACGAAGATACGGTGGTAATACTCGATTACACGCTTTTCGATATCAATGATTCCGCCGAACTGCTCATTCTCAACCAGCGCTTTCCCTATACCCGATGGCTGCTGTTCAGCGAAGACCTGAGTGCCGATTTCGTACGTGTGCTCATCGCCAGCAGCAGTATGTTCAGCGTGCTTCTGAAGGAGAGTTCGCTGATGGAAATCAAGGAGGCGATACGCTTCTGCGTGGACAGCAAGCGTTTTGTCTGCCAGCGAATGATGGAGGTGCTCCTTACTCCGCCGCAGGAAGTAGAAGAAAAAGTGAATCTCACCAAGACCGAAACCGAGATTCTCAAGGATATCGCCCTGGGCATGACTACCAAGGAAATCGCCGAGAAGCGTTTCTCCAGTTTCCATACCGTGAATACCCACCGGAAGAATATCTTCAGAAAGCTCGGTGTGAACAACGTGCACGAAGCAACAAAGTATGCACTTCGCGCCGGACTGGTAGATTCTGCGGAATATTACATCTAGAAGAAATAAACTGTTATAACAATTTTATAAACTCTAAAAACAAACTAAATGAAACCAACAAAGACATTAAAAGCATGCCAAAGTCATTTCGACTTTGGCATGCTCATTTAAGTTACATACAACTCGTCACGCCCAGAGAGGCGGCAATAGCAGTCAAGATAGATAGTACTATCTGAAATACAGTTTTCCAGGTTTCTTTCTTCATAGGCAGTTTTTTAGTGATTAATTCCGTTAGGCGTTCCGGCGGATTTGCAATCCGCATCAAGCAAGATTTACAAACTTACGTTGTCGTCGCCACCGCCGTCAGTTCCGCCAGTACCCTGGCTGGTACCACCGCCGCCCTGGCTGGTTCCGCCGTTGTCCTTGTTGGTCTCGCCGCCAGCACCCTGGCTGTTATTGCCACCACCCGGCGTATTCTCCGTTCCGCCGCCGTCATCAGCTCCGGTGGTATAGTCATCGTATGCCACGATCTTGGTGAGCTTCTTCAGCTCGGCATTGCTCCAGGTCTTCGTGTTTCTTACAATCAGATGCACGCCCAGCACGCTAGCCG
>ERZ780034.623-NODE-623-length-13062-cov-2.94218_pt1 | contig 13062 bp, 10 predicted proteins | sample MGYA00511855_ERZ780034 | MGnify/ENA primary metagenome ERZ780034 (study PRJEB29588, sample SAMEA2148024) | human gut metagenome | biome: human gut; feature: human-associated habitat; material: faeces | place: Denmark | collected 2008/2010 ...
TATAATTCTGCTCATCACTGTCTGAAGTACCTCAAACGGTATCTCGGCGGCTTCGGCTGTCATGAAGTCCACGGTGCGGACTGCACGGACTGCAACGGCATAATCATATGTTCTCTCATCACCCATGACACCTACTGAACGCATGTTGGTAAGGGCTGCAAAGTACTGGTTTGGCATCCATGATGGTTCCTCGCCGTGGGCCTCTTTGTACTCTTTTGCTGCCTTTTCCACTTCGCTTCTGTAAATCCAGTCTGCATCCTGGACAATGCGTACCTTTTCGGCTGTTACTTCGCCGATGATACGGATTCCAAGGCCTGGGCCTGGGAATGGCTGACGGAATACGAGATAGTCAGGTAATCCAAGCTCCAGTCCGACCTTGCGTACCTCATCCTTGAAGAGGTTTCTGAGTGGCTCCACGATATCCTTGAAATCGACATGCTCCGGGAGACCTCCTACGTTGTGGTGTGATTTGATGACTGCAGATTCTCCGCCGAGTCCACTCTCCACTACGTCCGGATAGATGGTTCCCTGCGCAAGGAAGTCAACCTTTCCGATTTTCTTAGCTTCTTCCTCGAATACACGGATGAATTCCTCACCGATGATTTTACGCTTGCGCTCAGGCTCTGTGACGCCTGCAAGCTTGCTGTAGTAGCGCTCCTGTGCGTTGACGCGGACAAAGTTGATGTCGAATGAACCGCCTTTGCCGAATACGCCCTCTACCTCATCGCCCTCGTTCTTGCGGAGAAGTCCGTGGTCTACGAATACGCAGGTGAGCTGCTTGCCGATTGCCTTGGCAAGGAGTGCTGCGAGCACTGATGAGTCTACTCCACCAGAAAGTGCAAGGAGCACTTTGCCGTCACCGACCTGCTCTCTGATTTCGTCGATTGTGTTTTTGACGAATGAATCCATCTTCCATGTGCCTGCACATCCACATACGCCACGGACGAAATTGTAAATCATCTGTGTTCCGTTCTTGGTGTGAAGTACCTCCGGATGGAACTGTACTGCATATAATTTCTTCTCAACATTCTGTGTTGCAGCTATTGGACAGTCTGCAGTGTGCGCAACTACCTCAAAGCCCGGTGCAGCCTCTGCAATTCTGTCGAAATGACTCATCCAGCATACTGATTCTGATGGCAGATCCTTGAACATCACGCCATTTGCAGAATATGTGATTTCTGTCTTTCCATACTCTCCAATCTCCGGTGTGATTACCTTTCCGCCTAATTTATGCATCATAAGCTGTGCACCGTAGCAGATGCCAAGCACCGGTATTCCCAGCTCAAACAGCTCTTTCTGGTATGATGGTGAATCCTCTTCATAACAGCTGTTTGGACCTCCTGTAAGGATGATGCCCTTTGGATTCATTTCTTTGATTTTCTCAATATCTATTTTGTATGAGTAAATCTCACAGTACACGTTGCACTCGCGGACACGGCGCGCAACAAGCTGATTGTACTGACCACCAAAGTCTATGACTATGACCTTTTCCTGATCCATGTTTTCCTCCTAATTGTTTATTCGCTATGCTGCTGTTTTACAATCTTTGAAACGTCACGTAATTGCTGTTTGCCACACAGTGGTGTAAACAATAACAAAAACATAACATATGTTATCTGCTGCCATCTCATTGATTACGTAAAAGCAACATGTTTTCTTATGTCATTATAGATTACGGAGTGCTTATCTGCAAGCGATTTTGTTAAATTTCTGTTTTGATTTTGTGTGCAATTACGTTATAATGAATTATAAACACTTTTATAGGCTGGGAGGTTTCATCATGAGTTTTAAAATAATCACTATAAGCCGAGAGTTTGGCAGTGGCGGTCGCTTTATCGGCGAGCAGATTGCTCAAAAATGCGGCATTGAGTTTTACGATAAAAAAATAATTGAGCATGTGGCAAAGGAGCTCGGTATCTCTGAGCAGATTGTCGCAAACCAGGGCGAATATGCACCTGCCGGAAGTATTTTTTCATATGCATTTGTGGGGCGCGACATCACAGGAGTTTCTCTTTCCGACCAGATTTTCAATATCCAGCAGAAGCTCATCAAGGATATTGCGCAAAAAGAGCCATGCGTTATTGTGGGACGTTGCGCAGACTACATTCTTTCTGACAGGGATGATGTGCTGAATGTTTTTATAGAGGCAAACACTCCTGAGAAGGCTGCAAGAATAAAAAAGCTTTACCAAAAAAGCGATGACGAGGTCAAAAAGCTGCTAAAGGATGTCGATAAGAAGCGCTCTGTAAATTACCGCTACTTTACCGACAAGGAGTGGGGCAACAGAAAAAATTATGACCTGGTGCTAAACAGCTCTGTGCTTGGATACGATAAATGTATTAAGCTCATAACTGCTGCATACGCTTAACATACTTAATACACTTAATATATTTAATGAGCTTAATATGATCAGGCAGCGCAACTTTTGCACCAATGCAATACGGAAAATTGATATTATTATTACTATTAAAAAACCGTTTTCTTATTTTTTTTATTACGAAAAACGTAAATAGAATTACAACCTGTGTGTAATATTAAAAATACTCCTGCATAAACTGTAACAACAGAATATGCAGGAGTATTTTTTGAAATCATATATTGAGACAAGGGCGGTGGAAATCGCCAACTACATAGTTGAAAACAATGCCACGGTGCGTCAGGCTGCAAAGCAGTTTGGCATCAGCAAATCCACTGTGCACAAGGATATCACGGATGTTGACAGGCTGCTTCGCATAGACCCGGAGCTTGCCGCAAAGGCGCGTCACATTCTCGATATCAACAAGTCCGAGCGCCATATCCGCGGCGGACTTGCCACCAGAGAGAAGTATCTGCATCTGCCTCATGTGCATGCCGGCTGAGTGCATGAATGCTTCTATCCCTGCATTGCCAGGTGCGCCGTTTTCCGTACATCTGAGGCTTTTCGTTAATTCAAGACCTGTGTCACATGACTTGTGAGCACACCGTACAGCCACTTGCCCTCATCACTTAGATCCTCATAAGTAAAGCCGCTTGTCTTATCGCAGGCAGGTGTTAGAAGCGCTGATTTTTCGTCCTTATTTGACAGATTCCAGCACACATAGCTGATGCCATAGCTGTCAAGCAGGCTGATCCAGCTGTTTGCGGAATCTATGTCCACCTGACCGTTTCCGTCGGCGCTGCAGATGCCAAACTCTGATACAAATATCGGCAGTCCGGCGGCTGCCGGCGCTGTTTTCTTGTTTTGCAAGTCCTCCTTGTGGGTTGCGGCATAGAAATGCAGTGTATACATGATATTATCATAGCCTGTGACAGGGTCCTTGACTGCCTCATCCACATCCTGGCTCCAGTCAGGTGTGCCTATCAGTATGACTGCATCCTTGTCGTAGCTTCTGATTGACGGAATGACCTCGCTGGCATAAAACTTCACATCTCCCCAGGTCGCACCTTTGCACGGCTCATTGCAAATCTCGTAAATCACGTTGTTGTATGAGGCATACTGCTGTGCCATTTTGGCAAAAAATGTCTTTGCCACATCACTGTAGCGGTTTGGATTGCCCTCGTTTAGCACATGCCAGTCGATGATGACATACATGTCGTTGTTGAACGCGTACTGCACTCCGTTTTGCACAAGTGTCTCAAGCTGCTGCCTGTCACCGTCTGTGCAGTAGCCACCGCTTTCGTAGGTGTACATGGCGAGCCTCACCACGTTTGCTCCAAAGCTTTTCAGTGTGGCAAAGCAATCATTGGTCACATACTGTGGATACCACGCAAGACCGTGTGTGCTGACTCCGCGGAGCTGCACCTCGTTGTTATTTTGATCAACGAGCTTGCTGCCCTCCACATGCAACTTACCGTTTACTGACGGACAGGCAAGAACTGAGCTCTCCTGTCCGTTTTCTGTGGTGAGCTGCTCTGTGTCAGCCACATTCTGATTTTCTGTACTGTTTTGCGTACTGTCCTCAGTATTATTTTCTGCAGAATTCACCGACTCAGTGACTTTCTCATCCGTCTGTGATTCTGTCTCCTTGTTGCCCTTGTTACCACATCCTGTAAAAATCCCAAGCACCAGCACTGCAGCCAATACCAATGCTATATATTTCTTCATATTGTTATACTGTCTGACTGATTACTGAATTGATGTAACCTTGTAGTCCTCAGCCTCTACAGTCTCCTTTAATTTCTCATCGGAAATGTCAGAGCTTAATGTCACTACTGCAGTTCCGCTCTCATGGCTTACTGCTGCCTCACTAACTGCATCAAGCGCCTCGAGTGCCTTCTTTACTCTTGCCTCGCAGTGGCCGCACATCATTCCTTCGATATTCATTGTCTTTGTCATTGATTTTTCCTCACTTTCATTTGGTTTATCTGTTTTGTTTTTTCTATCTGGTGTTGCTTTTCTGTCATGCTTAGGATCATACACCCTGCACAGATTCAGCCGCAGGGCATTGGTAACAACGCAGAAGCTCGACAGGCTCATCGCCGCCGCTCCAAACATCGGATTGAGCTTCCATCCTAATAAAGGATACCACAAACCGGCCGCAAGTGGAATACCTATTACATTATAGAAAAATGCCCAGAACAGATTTTCGTGTATATTTGTCAATGTAGCACGGCTTAACCGCACTGCTGCCGGTACATCTATCAGGCGGCTCTTCATCAGGACAACATCCGCTGCATCTATTGCCACATCACTTCCCGCGCCGATTGCAATTCCCATATCCGCACGTGTGAGCGCCGGTGCATCATTGATTCCGTCACCAACCATGGCTACCCTGCCCTGTTTTTTTAGCTTCCTTATGACAGCCTCCTTACCATCCGGAAGCACACCTGCGATGACTTCATCCACTCCCGCCTGCTTTCCAATGGCATTGGCAGTCTGCTCGTTGTCACCGGTGAGCATAACAACTCTGATACCCATATTTTTAAGCTGTCTGACAGCTTCCGGACTGTCCTCCTTTATTGTATCTGCAACAGCTATGATACCGCAAAGCCTGTCATCTGCAGCAAAGAACAGAGGAGTTTTTCCTTCCTTTGAAAATTCGACAGCTTTCGCGCGCATATCATCTGACACTTTTACAAATTTGCTGACAAAAGCAAGATTTCCCGCTTTTATCATTTTGCCTGCAAGTATTGCAGTCAGACCATTTCCTACAACAGCGCTAAAATCCGTCACCTCTGCGACAGCGATTTCATCCGTTTTAGCGCGCTCCATAATGGCTTTTGCAAGCGGATGCTCACTCTTGGCCTCGACTGATGCGGCTATTGCAAGAAGCTTTCCGGCATGCTTGCCGATTTCCTCAAAAAATGTCTCATCCGGCACGATATCCGTCACCTTCGGCTCACCGCTTGTTATGGTGCCTGTCTTATCAAGCGCCACAATCTGTGTGCGGCCTGTTGCCTCAAGGCTTGCCGCTGTCTTGAAGAGTATACCGCTCTTTGCACCCTTGCCATTTCCTACCATTATCGCAACAGGAGTTGCCAGTCCAAGTGCACACGGACAGCTTATCACGAGCACCGAAATGCCTCTGGCAAGCGCAAAGCCCACGGTCTCACCGGCTATAAGCCATGCTATTATTGTAATGATTGCAATTGTAATAACCGCCGGCACAAATACTCCCGATACCCTGTCAGCGATTTTTGCAATAGGTGCCTTTGTCGCTGCGGCATCAGAAACCATCTGTATAATCTGTGAGAGTGTGGTGTCTTCGCCAACTCTCGTTGCACGGCATTTTATAAAGCCTGACTGGTTCACTGTGGCAGCGCTTACTGCATCTTTCGGCTGCTTATCCACAGGGATGCTCTCTCCTGTGAGTGCCGATTCGTTGACAGCGGTTGTTCCATCTATTATTTCACCGTCCACAGGGATATTTTCCCCCGGTCTGACCACGAAAATATCGCCCTTTTTCACTGCATCCACAGAAATTTCCTGCTCCACGCCATCCCTTACAACGGTTGCTGTCTTTGGGGCAAGCTGCATCAGGCTCTTTAAAGCGTCTGTTGTTTTGCCCTTTGAGTGCGCTTCAAGCATTTTTCCGACAGTAATCAGTGCCAAAATCATGGCTGCGGATTCAAAATAAAACTCATGCATATATGACATGACCTCATCCATATCGCCATTCACCTGCGCAGCTGTCATGGCAAAAAGTGCATACACGCTGTATCCAAACGATGCCGCAGAGCCAAGCGCAACAAGCGTATCCATGTTGGGAGCGCCGTGAATCAAGCCCTTAAAGCCACTGATAAAAAACTTCTGGTTTATGACCATTACCGCCACTGTAAGCAGAAGCTGCAAAAGCCCCATAGCCACATGGTTTCCATTGAAAAACTCAGGCAACGGCCAGCCCCACATCATATGTCCCATGGAAAAATACATGAGAACAACTAAGAATATGAGCGATGCTATAAGCCTGTTGCGTAGCTTCGGTGTCTCCCTGTCTACAAGCGCATCCTGCGCTGCCTTTAGCTGCTCTAAGCTGTTATTCGCTTTGTCATTTTCTGATTCTGTTGCTGTGCCTTTGTGACTCGCTCCATAGCCCGCCTGCTCTACCGCCTCCACTATCTGCGCATCTGTCGCGCTTCCCTCGACTCCCATCGAGTTGGTCAAAAGGCTGACAGAGCAGCTCGTCACACCATCAACCTTAGAGACCGCCTTTTCCACTCTGGCAGAGCATGCCGCACAGCTCATTCCTGTAACTGTATATTGCTTCATACTGTCTGTATTTCCTTCTTTCTACTATTCGAATCTAACTATTCAGAAGCCTTTTCTAAAATCTCTCAATTCCTGTCACCTTGAAATCCAGTCTTTCGATGGCAAATGTGATTTCCTCATCGCTTAGCTCTCTGGTTGCCTCAACATGTGCCACGCCATGCTTTAAATCCACATCTGCCGATACTCCGCTCATCTTCTGAAGTGAGCGTGTGACTGAGTTCTTGCAGTTCATGCAGTGCATTCCGTCTATGTGCACATCTGCTCTCGTGACAATCTCGCCTGTAAGCTGTACTGTGGCTTCCTCGTCCTCCTTCATGGCTCCACCGCCACAGCAGGCGCCCTCGCCCTTTGAATGCTTTATAGTCTCCTTTAAGCCCACAATCACCAGTGCGGCAATTATTGCTATTATTAATATTGTGATTATTGTACTCATTTTTATACCTGCCTTCTTATAATACTACTTCATAAGCTTCTGCAGTGTGTTCAAAAGCTCATCTATTGTCTCATCCTTGCCGGCTCTTATGTCATCTGCCACACACGTCTTTATATGATTGGCCAAAAGGACTTTATTGAAGCTGTTGAGCGCAGCATTTGCGGCTGCCACCTGTGTAATGATGTCAGGGCAGTAGCAATCCTCATCCAGCATACGCTTGATTCCACGGATCTGCCCCTCTATACGGCTAAGTCTGTTGATGAGATCCTTATATTCCTGCTCTGACCGCTCTTTTTTGCGGTTGCAGCAACAGCATTTGGTTTCTTTTTCTGTCATGGGTACCTCCATTTGTTCTTTGTTCCGCATTATGCATTTGTTTTACGCGTCTAACCATACCCCTTATGGGTATCTGTCTTCAAGAGCATTATATACCCCGGTGGGGTATATTGCAAGGGCAGATTTCCTTATTGAGAAATTTTCATGTTATACCATACTTTTATAATAAAAGCATGCAAGCTGTGTCCTGTCCCTCAGCTGCAGCTTTTCAAGTATGACACTGATATAGTTTCGTACGGTTCCCTCACTCAGATACAGCTCATCCGCTATTTCCCTGTTGTTTAGTCCTTCTGCAACCAGCTCTATGATTGAAAGCTCCTTGCCGCTTATATCATAGCTCTTCATTGCGTCAATGAACCGGGCCTGACCGGTGCCTGATGAAGCTTTACCATCAGCTCCGAACAGGTGTGGTATCCTGTCCATTATCTGTGTTCCAAACACTGTCTGTCCGTTGTTTACAGCTCTAAGTGCCGGGGCAATACTCTCAAAGGCCTGTTTTAGTATATATCCCTTCGCCCCCAGCGAGATTGCTTTTACAATGTATTCATCATCCGAAAATGTGGTCAGAAGAAGTATTTTGGCATCCGGATATTTTGCGAGTATTTTTTCTGCTGCTTCAAGACCTGTCATGCCCTGCATCCTTATATCCATGAGCATCACATCGGGCATATGCTCCTCGTACAGCTTTACCGCCTGCTGCCCGCTGTCTCCAACCGCAGACACCTCTATGTCATCCTGTGCGCTCAGTATTGTATTCAGCGAAAGTGATACGAGATTATCATCATCTATTATTACTATTTTCATGTCCTGTTCCTTTCTTTTTCAAGCCTTGATTTTTATGTATATTCTCACTTCTTCATGAGCGTCACAAATATCATGAAACCATCGTCTGCCTTTATACGCATGGTTCCTCCTATCGCTGCAACACGCTCCTTTATATTTTTTATGCCTATTCCATCTCCTGTTTCTCCCGTAAGGCTTCTTTCGTCAGCCGATGTGCCGTTGTCCATTATCTCAAGCTGGTAAAAGGCGGGATGCTCTCTGACTATTATCCTGATTTCATCGCCGTTACTGTGCTTAACTGCGTTGTTTACCGCTTCCTTTGCAATTGCAATAAAAGCATACTTGACATCTCTGGGCACATCATCCTCACAGTCGTATTCGAGTGAAAATGCAAATGCACTGTCTGTAGGCTTAAGCTTCGCAAGCGCCTGACGCAAATCGACCGATTCATCGTACAAATCATGAACACTTTTTCTCATGCTGTCCATTGCCGTATCGAGTGTACTCTTTAGGTCTGCGATAGGCGCTTTAAGCTTTTCATCAGTATTTATCACACCGATTGCTCCCACCTGCAAAATAGAGCGCGTAATCATGTGACCCACGTTGTCGTGTATCTCCCTTGCGATACGGTTTCTCTCCTTTAGCGTGGCATTGTATATCTGCGCATTCTGCTTCTCGATAAGCTGGTGATTCATCTGCTCCATAAGCATGTCGTGCTCCATGGACGCATCTCTCATGCTGTGCATCTTCATCTGATACCCTAAAAGCAGCTCTGTGAAATACGAAAGCATTACCGCAAAAGCCATGAGAAGTACAACCTCCAGGATATAAAAAATCCCGGGTGCTATATGTTTTATCTTTAAAATACAGTCCACCGATACAACTATCCCCACTAAGGCTGCAGCCATCCTCGATGCCGTGTATTTTCTCTTTCTGAATACCATCGCTGCATACGGCAGCATAAAAAATGATGGTGCAAAAAATACTCCGGACAGAATATAAACCGCCAGAATCAAATCAAAAGCCCGGTCTGCCGTTTTGCTCTCCTTAGCAGGACTCATCTGCGGCACACCCTGCATGTCTATAAATGTGCACACAATTATTCCTGTAAGTATGCACGCTATCATGACGTAATCGACCTGAAGGGATACCACCATAAGCATCACGCATGATAGAACTATTAAAAACTGACTACATATCTTATACATTAAAAGCCTCCATTTCCGTAAAATAAGCTTACAACAAATTCCATCAAACGTCACTATGACAAATGTCATTTTTTACACAACAATGCCTCATCCAAACATAAATACGAATGTGACATTTGACACTTACTTTCCGGCACGCCATATAGTAATCTGTTATTGAGCCGGATATCAGGCTTGCAAACGAAAATACAACATTATGGAGGCAATTCAATGGATACAACCAAAAATGCGATAGAAGTAACAAACCTTGTAAAACGCTACAAGGAGCTTGTGGCACTCGACCATTTCAATCTGACCGTTAAAACCGGCGAGATTTTCGGATTGCTCGGACCAAACGGCTCCGGAAAGACCACCACTATAAACTGCATACTTTCCCTGCTCACATACGATAAGGGAGATATAAAGGTATTCGGGCAGGAAATGTACTCAAACAGCTACGATATCAAACGCGAAATCGGCGTAGTCATGCAGAATGTGGCCGTGTACGACGAGCTGACTGTATATGAAAATATCGACTATTTCTGCGGTCTTTACGTAAGTGACAAAAAGCTCCGCGAAAAATATGTAAAGGAAGCAATGGATTTCGTGGACATAGCGGATTACAGCAAATTTCTGCCAAAGAAGCTCTCAGGCGGACTTTTGAGACGACTCAACATCGCGTGTGGCATAGCACACAAACCAAAGCTCATCTTCTTCGATGAACCGACCGTGGCTGGCGACCCCCCACCCAGAAACAAGATTCTGGAGGGCATCAAAAAACTAAACCGTGATGGTGCGACAATCATCTACACCTCACACTACATGGAGGAGGTTGAACAGCTCTGCGACCGCATACTCATCATGGACAAGGGCAAGGCTCTCGCACTCGGCACAAAGGACGAGCTAAAGCGCATGATCAAAAATACAGAGACCATAAACGTAGAAATCGCAGACCTGTCAGAAGCACAGCTTGACGCATTAAAGCAGCTGCACAATGCATATCAGGTCAGCTTTGAAAACGGACAGCTTCGGATTTATTTCAGTGGCGGACGCCACAATATAATCCATGTGCTTGATTATCTAGAGCAGAATAATCTGTCCTTCGGTCAGGTGTACACGCAGCTTCCGACTCTTAACGACGTATTCTTAGAGATTACCGGAAAGGAGCTTAGGGATTGATGAATGGACTAAAATTATTTTTTCACAACGCAAAATACACCATGCTAAGCATGTTCCGCCTGAAAGTCACGCTGTTTTGGACACTTGCATTTCCACTGTTGCTCGCCACCTTTATGTATATGGCATTCGGAAATCTGTTTGAAAAGGATGAAATGTTCAAGACAATAAATGTGGCAGTGGTTGAATCTAAAAACGATGACACTCTGATGAGCGTGCTTGAGTCTCTCGATGTAAACCATACTGATTCCGTCAGTAAATCAGACGACAAGTCCGATAGCACAAATTCATTTTCAGACCTCATAAACATGAAGCTAATGGATAGCTCAGCAGCCAAAAAAGCACTAAATAACAAAAAAGTGACAGGCATTATTTACACAGAGGATGCTTCTTTAGTCGTGGAGGAAAACTCATACAATGCCACAATCCTTGAATCCATCCTGACACAGTACAAACAGCAAAAGGACGTATTTACAAACATAGCAAAGACTAATCCGGCTGCGCTTGAGACTGCAATTGCCGGGCTTTCTGAAACCGCATCAGAGTATAAAGAGATTTCACTTTCATCGGGAAATCAGGATGAATACACCAATTACTTTTACGCTGTTTTTGCGATGAGCTGCCTGTTCGCCTCATTTTCAGCCGTAAGCTCCACCTGCAGGCTGTTAGCTGATACAAGCCCTCTCGGCATGCGAAAAAGCCTTGTGCCGGCATGCAAAAACACCCTTATCTTTTCAGAGTATATCTCACTCTTAAGCATCCATTTTGCTGTTGAGCTCATAGCACTTGCCTACATGACTCTTCTTGGCGTGGATTTTGGAAATAAATATCCGGCAATCATCCTGACACTGTTTTTCGGCTGCATGATCGGACTTTCAATCGGAGTTATAATCGGTGCCATTCCTAAGCTCACAGAGGGCAGCAAAATCGGTATCTCTGTCGGAATCGGCATGGTGCTTTCCGTGCTTGCGGATTTATGTGCCAACGGTATAAAGGATATGGTCGAGCACAAGCTTCCTATTGCCAACCGCCTCAACCCAGCCTGTCTCATATCCGACTGCTTTTACTCGCTCAACGTATATGACAGCTACGACAGATTTTTCAGAAACATATCAATCATGGCAGTAGAATCAGTGATTCTTTTAATCATTGCCTTTGTACTGCTTCGGAGGGAAAAATATGCAAGTATTTAAATCATATTTCAAAATACTCAACAGACATATGGGCCAGATGATTATGTACCTGTCCATATTCATAGGTGTCATGGTCGTTCTCACTGCGACACGCACAAACAAAGCTGAAGATGATTATGAAGCCACCAAGCCCAAATTTGCGGTGTTTGACTATGACAAATCATCAGAAAGCAAAGCTCTGACAGCCTATCTTAAAAAGACATGCACACAAAAAAATATTAAAAATGACAAAAAGGAAACTATGCAGGATGAGTTGTTTGCCAGAAACGTAAACTGTGTTCTCATCATAAAAGAAGGCTTCAAGCTTGATGTTGTGACCATACCGGGTACGCAGGCAGCGACCACCTTTGAGTCTGCCATAAACAGCTTTACGAAAACGTACAATACTTACATTGCTTCCGGCTACTCTGAAGCTGATGCTCTAGCCGCAGTAAATACCTCGCTAAGCCAGAAGGCTTCTGTCTCACTGCTCAGTGGCAAAAATGTCACCTCGCACTCAGGGATATACTACTGCTTCAGTTATCTGGGATGGGTGCTCCTTGTCATGATGATTGCAGGTATAGCTCCTGTTCTTCAGGTTTTCTCCAAAAAAGAAATCAAGGAGAGAATATCCTGCTCATCCTATAAATTTGCAAACTACAACCGCGAGCTGCTTTTGGGTGTGATTTTAACCGGACTTGTGGTATGCGCTGTAATTTTTGCCTCAGCTACAATCATGTTTAAAGGCAGCACATTCTCGTTTTCAGGTTTCCTGTTCACACTCAACATGCTCTGCTACATGCTCGTTTCACTGGCATTTGCCTTTTTCATAAGTAAAATCACCTCAAACAGTGAGATACTGAACATGTTTGCAAACACAGTGTCACTCGGCATGGCATTCCTGTGCGGTATATTTGTGCCGGAGGAATTTCTAAGTGATGGCATCATAAAAGCCGCTCACTTCCTGCCTGCCTACTGGTACAACCAGGCTGTAAAAAATATTGACTTTCATCCGGTCAGGGAGCTTGGCTTTATTTCAATATGCATGGGAATACAGCTTCTGTTTGCTGCCGCAATAATTGTCGTTGCCCTTCGCATCACAAAAGCGCCTGACGGCTTCAAAAAGCATACAGCAGCTGTAGCTGCTCATAAATAGCTCTGCCTCATATAAATATATACAACGAAAAAGCCGGTAGATCATGCTTCCATGAATGTACCGGCTTTAAATACTTAGCAGTCCGTACGGGAATCGAACCCGTGTTTCCGCCGTGAGAGGGCGGCGTCTTA
>ERZ780034.626-NODE-626-length-13006-cov-2.64968_pt1 | contig 13006 bp, 8 predicted proteins | sample MGYA00511855_ERZ780034 | MGnify/ENA primary metagenome ERZ780034 (study PRJEB29588, sample SAMEA2148024) | human gut metagenome | biome: human gut; feature: human-associated habitat; material: faeces | place: Denmark | collected 2008/2010 ...
TTACGGCGCAAAGGTAGGTTTAGGGAACATGCGTGTCAAGGCGGAAAATAGAATGCTTACACACAAATAAATTGGTTATATATTATCTTGTATTGGATACTCTAGGATTTTATCTTGTTATTTAAATCTTGATACTTATATTGATAAAAGTCTGTAAGAGTATCATCCTATTGAAAATATCGGTTATTCAAAATCGCTTTGTTGCTTTTCTACTTCTTTCAGTTTTAGTCGGCTTTGCTGTTGTGCTTCCTGGCTTATCTTATTGAGCGGCATAAATCTTTTGCCGTTCTTTGACTGATTTTGTAAAAGCTTTAGTTCGTTGGAGTCAGCGATAAGCGGATGTGTGGCTTTTACTGTCTGAATAATGATTTCAGCCGGTGCAGGAGTATGTATACCGTTATATACAACCGATGCCTTTACCTTTATTTTTCCAGCTTGTGTTTTTGTACGAACCAATACTGGAGCAGTTCCCCATTGAATGGCACGAGGATTCGTGAAGGTTTCATTATTGGCTACCAGTTCGCCCGGTCCCTCAATCTCAAACTGGATATGGTAGTTGTTTAGCCGTTTGATGTTTCCGTTGTCATCAGCAATTGCTGCTACTACGGTAATCAGATCAGAACCGTCTGCCGTGGTTTCTGTCTGTTCGTTGTCTACCCAAAGAATTACTTTAGAAGGACGTCGGGTAGGAACAACTTTATGAGTTGCTACCAGTTTTCCGTCTACAAAACCTTCTGCCAGCAGATATGATTCTTCATGTTTATTAGCTCTGGCCAATGCTTTGTCGTGCATAACGTCCCATACATTGTTGAATGTAATGACGGGTGAAGGCATGCCTTCTCCTTTGACTGCTTTTTTGTATGTATATTGTTTCCCTCCTTTGCAACAGGTAAGGCGTACTTCCTCACAATTACTGTATACGGTTACATTCTTAGGAGAGAACGGAGTCATGGCATTGGCAATGAAAACCATTGGTCCGTTTTCGGCAATCAGTTTGTCATTTTTTTCAGCTGGACGCTGTGAACAGAACATGTAGTAGGACAGTTTGGGTTGGCGGAACGCATCCATGATGCCTCCATAGAACGGGTCTGGGTGGTAGCCGCGTTGATGGTCAAAAGAATGCCATAAACATCCTCCCATGTGCTGGCGTGGATTACGATATAACGCATCGTAACAAGTGTACTGGTAATCTGTTTTAGCATATCCTTGAGCTTGTATCAGCATCGGAACTTCTCCCCAGGCGCGGTTTACCCGGCTGGGAGAGTTATGAGAATTCCAGTCGTCTACGTTGTCTCCCCATTCACGGGTGAAATACGAGATGTTAGGGTCTAAGTCTGATGTGTTAAATGCTCCTCCAGCCCCATTGACAGGATGTGTAAAATGAATGGGAAAATATTCATGTCCTTTAGCGGTCACATCGCAACCTGCATAGCAATAAGGATAGGGATATTCTTCATGGAGAATGCTTACTACATTCTTGGCAAAATCTTCCGGATACCATGTTTCGTTGAGAATCGGCTCCCACATCCAGACAGAAGGATGGTTCCGGTCGCGTCTGACCATGTTGCGGATGTCGCTGTATACCCTTTGTGCAAAGATGGGTTCATCGTTCCAGAACTGCCATCCAGGAGTGTTGACAATGACAAACAGTCCCAGTTCATCACAAGCATCCATAAATGCCGGGTCTTGTGGATAATGTGCGTTGCGGATGACTCTTAATCCTGCATCACGAAGCTTTTTGGCATCTCTCCAGTGAAGACTGTTTGACAGGGCGTTACCGATGATGGCAAAATCCTGATGTCTGTTGGCGCCAATTAATGGGTAAGGGTAAGGTTTTCCATTCAGCCAGAAACCGTCTTTCCCTTTGAACTCAATGCTTCTGATTCCAATACGGCGGCGGTATCCGTCGATGATGTTTCCTGCTTTATCCTTTATCATAACGTGAAGCTGGTATAATGTAGGAGAGTCAGGTTCCCATAATTCAGGTTGGTTCACGTGCAGCACAAGGGATGTCTGCCGTCCTTTTCCTTTGCTTACAGAGAATGCTTTTTCCGCTTGAGCAACCAGTTTTTGTGAGGTGTTAAACAGTTGGTATTCTACCTTTCCAGAGAATGATCTTCCGGACATGTTCCGGATGTGTGCATCCAGCTTTACATCGGCAGATTGCTCAGATACATGGTTGAAGGAGACAAACAACCCTCCGCCGGCAGTTTCATTTTCATAATTAGGATCGGTGAGGAATATGTCGTTGTGTGCAATGAGCCAGCAGTCTCTGTAAATTCCCCCGAAATAGGTGAAGTCAAGTGCATCCTGTGGCTTTCCGGGAGGATAAGACGGATCGTTGCTGTTGTCAGCCCATACTGCTATTACATTGTCTTGTCCGTAGCGCAGGTATTCAGTAATGTTTGCGATGACAGGCAAGAAGCCACCGAAATGCTCTTTTACCAGTTGTCCGTTAATCCATACCTTGGATTTTCCCATAATGGCTTCAAAATGCAGAAAAAGTTGTTTGCCTTTCCATGCTTCTTCGGGAGTAAAGTGTTTTCTATACCAAACCTCACCTTGATAGTTGATGCAGCCGCTGGCTTCGGAAGGCACATATTCTATCCCGTCAGGGAGAGAGACTAGATTCCACTCCTTGTCATTGAAATCCGGACGTTCGGCTCCATCCGCACTGCCTTTATGCAAACGCCATGCAGGGTTCATACTGTAAACGGTTCTTCCGGTGTTAGGAAGCTCAAAGAAACCGGCTGTAGAGAATTCCGGTTGATGGGCAAATCCTAGTTGGGTAATCATGAGTATCAAACTACATAGGGCAGTTCGAATGTCCAAAAATAGTTTCTTCATACGATATGACTTATTTTTAAGGTTAATAATTAATAATCTCCTTTTTGATAGGAATTTTTTTCATGATAGAAATTAATTCTTTCTGTCCATGGCTTATCTTCTAGGGGGAAAACTTTATGAGTATTTGCCCATTCAATCCATTTGGCTTCCAGTTTCTCTACCTTATCCGGATATGTGCTAGAGAGATTATGCGTTTCAAACGGATCTTTGCTGAGGTCTATCAGCTCCCATTGACTGTTTCTGTCGGCCCTTACCAGTTTCCAGTTGCCTTCTATGATAGCGCATGAACTCTGGTGCTCAAAGTACAGCGTTCGCTTGTGAATGGATTGGCCGGTTATAGCCGGAAGCAGGTTTGTCCCAGGTAGGTCTGCATGTGAGAATGTTTTAGGATATGCTACGTTTCCCAATGCCATACAAGTAGGCATTATATCAATGATATGGGCTGGTTGATTGCATACTCTTCCTTTTCGTAGATTCTTGCTTTTATTGCCATAACAAAGAATCAGCGGACTACTGGTCCCACCTTGAAATACCCACTTTTTATAACTTCTATAGGGAGTGTTTGACAGGTCAGACATCAGCTGTCCGATAAATCCTCCTTCGTCAGTAGCTCCATTGTCACTCATAAAAAGAAACACGGTGTTTTCATACATGTTTTTTTTCTTAAGTTCTTTTATGACCTGTCCGATACCTTCGTCCATGATTTCAATCATGGCAGCATACGTAGCCATGTCTTTTATCCATTTCTCTTGCTGTTCTGGTGTCAATTCATTCCATGACGGACGTTTTCCGTTGAATTCTTTATTGAAGATAGGCAATTCCATATTGTCAGGAATAAGTCCCAGGCTCTTTTGTTTTTCAAATCGCTGCTTTCGTAGCACATCGTATCCTACTTTATATCGGTCCATACATTTTTCAACATACTTTGCTGGAGCCTGAAGAGGCAGGTGAGGTGCATAATGGGCCAGATACAAAAACATGGGCTTGTCTGTATCATGTGTATGGATAAAACTTACCGCGGAATCGGTAATGGCTTTTGTATAGTAATAATCGTCGGGTAATTGAGTGATTCTTTTTAAATCATTGTATACAGGGTCAGGTTTATAGTAACTTCCTCCTCCGTGCAGACAACCGTAATACCTGTCGAATCCTCTTTGCACAGGATAACTGCCATTGGGAGCATCATATCCTCCTGTGGTAGTGACATGCCATTTCCCGCTCATGTAAGTATGATATCCTCCTGCTTTCATGATTTCAGCTATGGTCGGGTATTCTTTATCTATTTGTCCTCTGTATCCTGGACGGTGTTCGTCTACTTCTGCCATCCATCCCATTCCCACTTGGTGCTGGTATCTGCCGGTAAGTAGGGCTGCTCTGCTTGGACAGCTTCTTCCCGTATTTTTGAACTGACTGAAGCGTATGCCATCTTGAGCCAGCTTATCGATATTGGGGGTATGGATTTCACTGCCGTAGCATCCTAAATCGGAAAATCCCATGTCATCGCATAGAATAAGCACGATGTGGGGTTGCTGTGTATTCTGAGCATGTGATGAAAGAGGGGTAGCACACAACAAAAATGGGATAAGCGATATTTTGTTCATGGTGAATCTGAGGTTTTATTTTGTCTGACAAATATAAGATTAAAAAAGTGCTGCACGTTATCGTACAGCACTTTTTAAGATTACCATCCTTCGTTTGGCGTACATAAATCGTTAGTTTCAATTTCTTTTGCTGGAATCGGATAATAGTAATATCTGTTGGTATTACCAGTCTGACCAGTCATAAGTTGTTTGTATCTAACCGAGTTACAGGTTTTTATGCGTTCTTCCAGCAACCCCCAGCGGCGCAAATCATAGAAACGTTCACCTTCTACAAAGAATTCTATAGCACGCTGATGTTCCAAATCGGCAAATACTCCTTCGTCCGTCTTTGGTCCTGAGTAGTCATTCAGATTAGCTCGTCTTCTGATATCATTTAAGTATCCGATAGCCGTATCCAAGTTCTTTTTGGCGCTTCCTCTTAAATAAGATTCAGCCAATAATAAGATAACGTCAGCATAACGGATTGCTCTTTCATTAATAGAAGATTTTGGAGGGTCAGACTCTGCTGTCATCGTTTTGGAATTTTGATACTTCAAAATCCAGTAAGTATCCAGTTTGTTGCTTGGTCCAAAGACTTCTTGGAAGGTCTTCTGGTAATACATACAGCCCGGATAGTCCCATGCCACAGATTCTCGTGCACGAATGTCTACATTGCCATTTTTGTCGGGTTCCTTCCTGAATATATCCATCATCTGTTGGGTCGGATTAGCTTCGTACCATCCACTGACTTCAGATGCCGCATATTCTCGTGGGCGTGTATTGGTCTGGGTTGAGTTTGCCAATTCTCCGTTTCCCCAAATGTCAGTTCCACCCACTTGTTCCATGAGCAGTTCGAAAATGCTTTCTTCGTTATGTTCATGCGCTTCGTCAAAATTCCAAGAAAAGTCGTTAACTAGTTTATAAGTGTACGGAGATTTAGTAAGCGGCTCTAATATATCAATAGCTTCATCAAATTTTTCTTGATATACCAGGATTTTTCCAATAGTAGCATAAGCTGCCCCTTTGGTTGGTTTTCCTATTACGTCATTTTTAAGAGGAAGAAGTCTGCCTGCCTCTGTCAAATCAGTAATCGCTTGTGCCCAAATATCCGCTTGGCTGGATTTGGCCAACGGAAATGTAGAAGGTTCTTGTGAGGCTGTCATTCGCAGTGGAGCATTTTTAAATTCTTTGCTTAATTGGAAAAGATAGAAACCACGGATAAAAAGACATTCTCCTTTTACTTTGTTAATAAAATCTTCAGAGAAATCTTCTTTCTTTTCTTCCAATTTCTGCATGATGGAATTGGTTCTATACAATGCATTATAGAACTGGTAGAACATACCTTGTGTCAATGAATTGGAGGTTGTATTCGTAAAGTTCATGGCCTGGAATATTTCGCTGATGTCATTGCGGAATTCTACTTCATCAGCCCGGCATATCCTTAGCATTACTCCACGTGTTCCGTAATATCCTCCTCCCAATGCATTCTTTAATGGTGTATAACAGGAGGTAAGCGCCATTTCAAAATCAGTTTCATTTCTCCAGAAAGTATCTTCTGTCTGCTTGTTGGGGTTAACTTGGTCAAGCATATCTTCACATGATGTGAAGGTCAGACCTGCTGAAAGCAATGTACAGGTCATTAGTGCATATAGCTTTTTCATAAGTATTTTCATTTAAAATGTAACATTTAATCCTAACATGAAAGTACGGTTAGATGGATAGATAAACTCGTCAAATCCACGTGAGTAAACGTTGGTCGCATTTACGTCAGGAGTATATCCAGTGTATGAAGTGATAGTAAACAGGTTTTCGGCGTTCACGTATATACGTGCTTTCTGTACCACTCCTTTAAACCATGAATTAGGGAATGTATATCCAATCTGGATGTTTCTGAGACGGAAGTAAGAGCCATCTTCAAGATAACGGTTGGATTCAGCACGTGTATTACGGTTCGGGTCTGTCCAGATTAAACGTGGATGTGCAGCGTCTGTATTGTCCGGAGTCCAATAGTCCAGACAGCTTGCTAAGAAGTTGGTGCCTTTTGTTACATCTTCAAGTGTCTGGCGTGTAGCATTATAAATCTTATTTCCAGTTACTCCCTGAAGTCCTATAGAAAAGTCAAAATTCTTATATGTCAAATTGGCATTGATAGAGTAGGTAAATTTCGGGAAAGGACTTCCACAGTAAACACGGTCATCATCCGTGATGCTTCCGTCATTATTGGTATCCTGAAATTTGATATCTCCAGGTTCAGCACTCGGCTGAATTAACTGACCGTCTTTCTGATATGCTTGAACTTCTTCTACGCTGTTGAAATATCCTAAAGCAGGAATCAACCAGAAACCGCCAATTGGATAACCTGCAAGAGTTTTACAAGTATTGATATTCTGATTGGTTGCTCCGCTGTTGATAACCTGTGAGTCTGTACCCATGCTGATAACTTCATTCTTATTGAAGCTACCGATAAAGTTTATACCGTATGACAAATCTTTGTTAATATAGTCATTCCATCCAATGTTAAATTCAAAACCTTTATTTTGAATTTTTCCAGCATTGCGATACGGGTCATTAGCACCACCTGTAGAAATAGGAATAGGAACTTGTAGTAAAATATCTTTGGTATTTTTTATATACCAGTCAGCTGTCAAGCTTAACCGATTGTGTAAAGCTAAGAAATCAATACCAATGTTGGTCATGGAAGTTTCTTCCCATTTGATATTAGGAGTAGCAAAGTTTTTTGGGAAAGCTCCTAAAATGAGACCTCCATCTCCGTCTGGATAGTTGATGCCAGAGGTTACAACAGAAACAAACTGATAATCAGTGATTTCTTGGTTTCCTAATACACCGTAACCTCCTCTAAGTTTTAATTGTTCGAGCCAAGGAACGTTGTTCTTCACGAATTTTTCTTCGGCAATGTTCCATCCTAAAGAAATTGACGGGAAGTTACCGTAACGGTTAGATGAGGCAAATTTTGAGGAACCGTCTCGACGTATTGTTGCGGTAATAAGGTAACGATTATCGTATGAATAGAATACTCGTCCCAAAACTGAGGTAAGTACACTTCTTGTCAGATTACCTTTAGTTGCAAATCCCTTAGAAGCTCCATCAATTTCTTTGATACCTTCTGGCATACCTTCTGCAGAACCCTCTAACCAGCGTACCTGTGTATCCTGATAAGAGTATCCTGCCAGCAATGATACTTTATGTTTGCCGAATGTCCGATCAAATGTCAGCAAATGTTCAACAAGAATATTTCGAGTGCGTTTTTGCTGGTCTGAAATAGAAGTTTCTTCTTTTTTACTTAGGCCGCAGTTAAATAAACCAGTATAACTGCTATTTCTATAGAACTGAAAATCGGGGGTGAAGTTTAATTTGTATTTTAAACCTTTTATTGGCTCTATAGATACATAAGCGTTGGCAAAAACTTTTATGTTGTCTTGATTTCTGTCCATCAAATTCTCATCTACCATTACAAGAGGGTGAGTAAGATTGGTTACATCGCCATACATGCTGCCATACCCTCCTACATTGTCTGGGTTGTATTTTTCCAAAGTTGGAACAGATTGTATGATATGTCCAATCATTCCTCCACGGATGTCTGACATTAGAGGTTTATTTTGGTCGTATGATAAGATGATGTTTGTTCCAGCTTGGAAGATACCTTTTTTGAAATCAACTTTACTTTGCATGGTATAGCGCTGGAAATTGGTTCCTTTTACTACACCGTCTTGGTTAGTATATCCTATACTGTTATAATAATTTGCGTATTTTCCTCCACCTTTTACTGAAAGGTTGTAGTTTTGCATCAATGCTGGGTTGAGCATGATATCCTGCCAGTCATTGTTGGGCTTGGAAGCTAAATCGGTAGCCATTTCTAGGGGATCTAGATTTGCTGCTTTACGAGCGATGGTGGTAACTTCTGCCCATCCTGCAGCGTCAAGCATATCCAGATATTTGGAAGGTGCTGTGACTCCTACGTTTGCAGACAAATCAATAATAGGCTTTCCATCAGTATTTGTACCGCTTTTAGTAGTGATAATTACTACACCGTTAGCGGCGCGTGAACCGTAAATAGCTGCGGAAGAAGCATCCTTTAAAACGTCAATACTCTCAATGTCTCCCGGATTGATATGGTCAATTCCAGACATGTACATTCCATCCACAATATACAAAGGAGCGGAGTTGTTTAAAGTACCGATACCACGGACCATGACACGTGTGCTACCACCTGGAGCTCCTCCTTGTGAAACAATATCTACACCAGCAATTTTTCCTTGTAGTGCTTGACCAATAGTAGCATTACTCTGTGTGTTCAGTTTTTCAGCACTGACATTAGCTACAGAACCGGTAAGATCCGCTTTTTTCTGTACACCATATCCGATTACTACTACTTCATCCAATACTTCGGTATCTTCTTTTAATGCTACTGAAATAGGAGAGCCGTCCCATACGATTTCTTGTGATTTGAATCCTACAAAGGAAATCTGAATGGTAGCTCCTTTTTTGACGTTTGACAAAGAGAAATTACCATCGAAGTCGGTGATGGTGCCATTTGAGGTTCCTTTTACTACAACGGAAGCACCGATAATAGTTTCTCCCTTGCTGTCTTTTACGACTCCTTTACAAGTACTTTCTTGTTGTGAGATACTTAGATTTTGTACGCCTGTGTCTAAGGCGTTTGCTATTCCTAATGGTAGTCCACTTAGAGCTAGGAATAGACTTACTCCTCCAATGTGAAGTTTCATAGTTAATACATTTGGTTAAACATAAATTGACTTAAATATAAGTCTATGCAAATATATAAATAAAATTTTAAGAAAAAGAATATTTTTATGTTTTTGATGTTCAATACTTCGGTAAAAATTTACCGAAGTATTGTTAATAATGAAAAATATTTTGTGAGGATATACGTGATATTTTTTGTTTTTTTGAAGATGTCTCATTGGGCTGTATTTATAACTCATCAGGATAAGGTATAACTTTACCCGTTGCCTTCATGGAAGGTCTTTGGGCATTTCTTGCTCTCAAATAATCAGACATTTCTTTACTCAACTGCTTTACGATTTCTGGGTGCTGAGATGCTAAGTCTTGTTGTTCACCGATGTCATTTTTGATATGGTATAATCTGAGTTTTTGAGTCTCCCAAGTATAAATCAGATGATAATCTCCTTTCAAAATAGCCGAATAAGCACCATATCCCTCTTCCTTGTTTTGTGTTTCGCCCCATAAGTTAGGGAAATGCCAAATGAGTGTACGTTCTTTAAGATTGTCCGGATTTTTTAATGCATCTACAAAGCTCACTCCATCAATGGTTTGTTTGGTCGTATAGTTCTTTATACCCGCCATCTCCAATATGGTAGGGAAAAAGTCTTCGATAATTACTTTTTGGTGGCAGGTGCTGTTTCCTTTTGTTATTCCAGGCCAGTATACCATCATGGGTTCGCGTACACCTCCCATGAAAGCCGAACCTTTTCCGGCACGGGCTGGAGCATTTGCATCACGGTTCTCTATGCCCTGGCGAGCATGATTCAATGCCAGCCCTCCATTGTCGGACATGAAGAGGATAATAGTATTTTGAGCTATTTGTGGATGTGAGTTTAAATAGTCAAGAATATCTCCCAGACTTTTGTCCATACCCTCTACCAGTGCCGCATATTTGACTTCTTTTTCGTCGAGTATAGTCTTGAGCTGTTTGTCATATTTGTCTCTATAATTACTACTGAACCTTTTATCTTCATCGTAAGGAGTATGCACTGCATAATGTGACATATACAGGTAGAATGGTTTGTTCATTTCTACAGATTGGTCAATCTCTTTGAGCGCTTCTCTTGTGAGAACTTCTGTGATAAATATATCCTGACCGTAATATTTTTCCAGTCCTTTTACGGCAAATCGGCTGCCTTCTCCGAAATTTCTTGTTCCTAAATAACTTCCTGGAGCCCCATTCGCGCCTCCCGCAATATTTACATCAAATCCCATGTTGAGTGGATTTTCTCCAGGTGTAGTGCGTGCACCGAAATGTGCTTTTCCACAATGAATTGTTCGATATCCGTTTTCTTTTAGCAGTTGGGGAAAAGAAGTAATAGGCGTGGAATTGTTTATGTTAGATTCAGCTGGCTGGATGCCGTTGTAATGCCACTCGGGCAACTCTATTACATCGCTTGATTCGTCTGTCTTTTGATTGAGCTCCAGCGTCCAGTTAGTGACTTTATGTCGGGCTGCATTCATTCCTGACATCAGACTGCAGCGGGTAGGGGAGGAAATTGCACATGCATAGGCTTCCGTAAATCGTACTCCCATTTGTGCCAATCTTTCTATGTTGGGTGTATGGTAGCGTTCATTGAGCAAGGTTCTGTTGTCCTCAAAAAATGGAACGGAAGTATCTTGCCATCCCATATCATCCACTAAAAACATGATAATGTTGGGCTTATCGGTTGTTTGTGCATATAAAGTACTGCTTATCAGACTACAAGTGCTTAGGAAGATTGTGATATTTTTCATAAAGATTCTTTAGGTTAGATAAAAGTTTGGTTTCAATAATAATTGTTGGTCAAAGATAATGGAATAGTTTTAGTATATGGGTATATACACAGAAAGAATATTCTTAAAGTATCTTTTAATCTCTAAGAATATTCTTTCCATCTGTATTAACGTGTATGATTTTTAGAATCCAATAGCTTCCTGATTGGCTTCTGCTTAAATCATTGCGATTGCCGCTGTGATTATTAATAAATTAGTTTTTAGTCATAGAAAGCCCTGAGCTACTTTTCAAAGACTCTTTACAAATTCCGTTCAGTCCACAACTCTCACATTTAGGAGCACGTGCCGTACAGACGTAACGTCCGTGGAGAATCAGCCAGTGGTGTGCGGTCGGGATAAGTGCTTCAGGGATGTATTTTACCAGTTGTTTTTCAGTAGCCAGCGGAGTGGTACACGTGCGGGGAACCAGTCCGATGCGATGGCTTACGCGGAACACGTGTGTATCGACTGCCATGGCAGCCTTATTGAATACCACGCTCTGGATGACATTCGCCGTTTTGCGTCCTACACCGGGTAATTTAATCAGCTCCTCCAGCGTGTCGGGCACGGTACTTTGGAAATCGCGTACCAGCATCTGCGCCATTCCTACTAGATGCTTGGCCTTGTTGTTGGGATAGCTCACGCTGCGGATGTATTCGAACACTACTTCCGGAGTGGTGGCAGCCAAAGCTTCGGGAGTGGGAAAATCCCTGAATAGGGGAGGAGTAATCATGTTGACCCGCTTGTCGGTACATTGTGCGCTGAGGATGACAGCTATCAGCAGTTCAAACGGGTTGCTATAGTGCAGTTCCGTTTCGGCTACGGGCATGGCTGTCTGAAAATATTCAATGACTTTCTGATAAAGTTCTTTTTTTCGCATGTTGTGTAGAATAATTTAGGTGAATAGTTTGTGATTAATACCATTTCTTACGTTTGAAAAACAGGTATACTCCGATGCCGGTAACCAGCATCAGTCCCCAGGCCATCAGGTAACCGTATTTCCATCCCAGTTCGGGCATCCATTCGAAATTCATTCCCCAGATGCCTGCCAGGAATGTCAGCGGAATGAAGATAGTCGATACGATGGTGAGCTGCTTCATGATGTTGTTCATCCGCTGGTCATTGTTCGACAGGTAAAGGTCTACCAGGGCCGAAATCATGTCGCGGCAGCCGTCGAGAGTCTGTAGTACGAATTGCAGATGGTCGTTTACGTCGTTAAAGAACGGACGGTTGGCTTTATGAAGCAGTACGTTGTCGGCATGAAACAACTTGCTCATCTGCTCTTTAAGCGGAAGGATACATTTCTTGATGAGGCGGGCGTCCTTTCGATAGGGTTGTATATCCTCTAATGTCAGTCCGCTTCTGGTTTCCGGTGACAGCAATGATTCCTCCATGTCTTCCAGCTGGTCTTCCATTCGGGATATGATAGACATAAAGCTGGCCATGACGCTGTTCAGCATGACGCTCAGCAGAAAATCTGACTGGCGGTTCCGGATTTTCAGGGTATTGTTTTTCAGTGCCGTGTGAATCTCATTGAAGAAATCGCTGTCGTGCTCCATGAAGGTAAGTACGAAATTACTTCCCTGCACAATGCAAAGCTGCTGGGGAGTGTACGTGTTTTCTTCGTCTACCGACAACTGTTTCAGGATGACCACATTGTAGGTGTCATGCTCTTCAATTTTTGTCAGATGCTCCGCATTGAGAATATCTTGTGTGGTAAGAAAATCGATGTGGAAAAAATCGCAGACTTCCTGCACGATTTCTGTATTCTGCAATCCGTGAATCTGTACCCAGTTAATGGCATCCGGCCGGATGAAAGGAGCAAACTCTTTGATGGAAGCTCCCTGACGATATTCCAGAATTTCTGTGTTGTATGTACAGAAATGCAGGTGAGTTGGCGTATGGCTGGCTCCCGTATAATTCAGCTTTTCGCTTAGCAGGTTGTTTTTTGTCATGGCACTTTCGGTTTAATCAATACGTTTCAATACCACCTCTTTTTTGTCGATGTATTTATCGAAGCGGAAAGACGGCATGCCTAATGCGATGCCGGCATGAACGGT
>ERZ780034.643-NODE-643-length-12781-cov-2.5341_pt1 | contig 12781 bp, 5 predicted proteins | sample MGYA00511855_ERZ780034 | MGnify/ENA primary metagenome ERZ780034 (study PRJEB29588, sample SAMEA2148024) | human gut metagenome | biome: human gut; feature: human-associated habitat; material: faeces | place: Denmark | collected 2008/2010 ...
ATCCTCAACGATAATAATATGGCCATCGACCACAGTGTGGGTGGACTGAGCCAATATCTGGTGGATATTACCACCAGCCAAGCATACAACAAGATGCGTTATGATGTTTATCGCGGCCTGAAGAAGATCAATCTGATTGACGACAGCCGTCGCGATAATATCCTTCGCTTCAACAACAGCCTGAAGGCTCTGCTAACCCAGCAGCACAATCTGTTCGAAGGCTTCAGCATCCGCTACTTCGGTCCGGTGGACGGACACGATGTAGGTTATCTGGTCAAACTGCTGAACGACATCAAGGATATGCAGGGACCGAAACTCCTTCATATCAAGACGAAGAAAGGAAAAGGCTTCAAGCCGGCGGAGGAATCGGCTACCGAATGGCACGCTCCGGGTCGCTTCAACAAGGAAACAGGTGAGCGTATCATCGTCCATAAGCTGAATGAGCCTCAGCTCTATCAGGATGTTTTCGGTCATACATTGGTAGAACTGGCTGAAAAGGATGAACGGATCGTAGGTATCACACCAGCCATGCCGACCGGTTGTTCCATGACATACCTGATGAAAGAGTTCCCCGACCGGGCTTTTGATGTCGGTATTGCCGAAGGACACGCCGTGACCTTCTCTGCCGGACTGGCTAAAGAAGGAATGATTCCTTTCTGTAATGTCTATTCGTCTTTCATGCAGCGGGCCTACGACATGGTAATTCATGATGTGGCTCTTCAGAAGTTGCATCTGATCTTATGTCTGGATCGTGCCGGACTGGTAGGAGAAGACGGAGCGACACATCATGGTGTATTCGACCTGGCCTATTTGCGCCCGATACCCAATCTGGTGATTTCTTCCCCACTCAATGAATGGGATCTGCGTAATCTGATGTACACCGGATACAAAATATCCGACGGTCCGTTTGTGATCCGTTATCCTCGTGGTAAAGGGGAAAAGAGCGACTGGCGGAATGAGATGCAAATCCTTCCCATCGGAAAAGGCAGAAAACTACGCGAAGGTAATGATATCGCCGTTCTGTCACTGGGTCCGATTGGTAACGAAGCGATGAAAGCGATCGATCAGGTTGAGCAGGAAGGTATTTCGGTGGCTCATTACGATATGATCTACCTGAAACCTCTGGATGAGGCTTTGCTTCATGAAGTAGGACGTAAGTTCAAACGCATCATCACCATCGAGAATGGAGTGATTGCCGGTGGTTTGGGTAGCGCAGTACTCGAATTCATGGCCGACCACGGTTATACACCTTTCGTAAAACGAATCGGTGTGCCCGATCAATTCATAGAACACGGCTCTATACCGGAGCTATACAAATTATGTGGCATGGATGCAGACAGCATTGCCGGAATCATCCGACAGTTGCATGCGCCATCCGACCAATGAAAACAACAACCCAATACAGACAGAGTGAAGTATGAAAATAGTCATAGCAGGAGCCGGTGAGGTGGGAACCCACTTGGCGAAAATGTTATCACAGGAAAACCAGGATATCGTACTGATGGATCCAAAGGAAGAACGCCTCAGCACGATGAGTTCGACGTTGGAGATCCTTCCGGTTGTAGGTAATCCTACTTCCCTGAAAGACCTGGAAGAAGCAGGAATCCGTAAGACAGACTTGTTTGTTAGCGTCACACCCGAAGAGACAACCAACATCGCAGCTTGTATTCTGGCTCATAGCCTGGGTGCTCACAAGACATTCGCCCGTATCAATAACTACGAATACTTGCAACCCAAGAATAAAGAGCTCTTTGAAAAATTAGGAATCAACTCGATGATCTATCCGGAAATGCTGGCAGCCCGCGAAATAGTCACGGCAGTCAAGCGCCCGTGGGCACGACAATACTGGGAACTTTTCGGTGGAGCTTTGATTCTGATTGGTGTGAAGGTACGCGACAATGCACCGATTGTCAACAAAATGCTCTCGGAGTTGCTGATGGAACAGAAGTTCTATCACATTGTGGCCATTAAGCGAAAGAACGAGACCATTATTCCCCGTGGTAACGACCATATCGAATCGGGAGACCTGCTCTTCTTCACGACAACACGGAACTATATTGAAGATGTACGCTTGCTTGCCGGGAAAAAGAATCCGGAAGTTAAGAAAGTAATCATTATGGGTGGTAGCCGTATTGCCTTACGTGCCTGCCAATACCTGCCTAATAATATCCGGGTGAAAGTGATTGAAATGAACAAGGAAAAGAGTTATCGGATTGCCGAAGCAGTTCCTGGCAATGTATTAATCATCAATGGAGACGGACGCGATATGGATCTATTGATGCACGAAGGCATTCAGGATGCACAAGCATTCATCGCTCTGACGGAAAATTCCAGTACTAATATATTGGCTTGTCTGGCAGCCAAGCGATTCGGGGTTTACCGAACAGTAGCCAAGATTGAGAACATTGACTATATTCCATTGGCAGAAAGCATGGATATCGGATCGGTCATCAACAAGAAGCTGATTGCAGCCAGTCATATTTATCAATTCTTATTGGATGCAGACGTTTCGAATGTCAAGTGTCTGACCTTTGCCAATGCCGACGTAGCCGAACTGGTTGCCCGACCAGACTCTAAGATTACCAAGAAGATCGTACGCGATCTGCGCTTGCCTCGCGATATGACTTTAGGAGGACTGATCCGAAATGGTAAACCGATGATGATCGATGGTGATACACAGATCCAAGCCTACGACCATGTGGTCGTTTTCTGCCTGGATACGGCCATGCGTAAACTGGAAGATTACTTTAACTGATCGAAAAACCTTCGCTTATGTTGAATGTACATTTCATATTCAAAATGCTCGGGCTGATGTTCATCCTTGAGACCTTATTCATGCTGATGGCATTGGCTGTTGCATTCATCTACCAAGGAAACGATGTCGAACCTTTAGCCCTTTCAAGTGGTATTCTGTTCGGATTCGGAGTCCTCTTTTATCTGATCGGAATACGAGCTAACGAACATTCTGCCGGACGGCGGGAAGGTATGCTTATCGTCACGCTGACCTGGACACTGCTTTCCCTTTTCGGAATGCTGCCGTTCTACTTAGGCGGTTATGTCAACAGTATTGCCGACGCCTACTTTGAAACCATGTCCGGCTTCACAACAACGGGTTCTACCATCCTGACGGATATTGAAGCCTTACCGAAAGGTGTATTATTCTGGCGCAGTCTGACGCAATGGCAAGGCGGTATGGGAATGATTGTCTTTACCGTAGCCTTAATGCCTATCTTCGGAGGTGGAGCCAGCCAGATGTTCGATGCAGAGACTCCGGGAATCACCCACGAGCGGTTCCGTCCACGAATCACCCAGGTTGCCAAACGGTTATGGGGTATTTACCTGTTCATTACGCTCTTATTAACCGGCTTACTATGGATCGGTCCGATGAACTTATACGATGCTGTAAACCATGCCATGACCTGTATGGCAACCGGAGGATATTCTACCAAGAATGCCAGTATTGCTTATTGGGATTCGGCTTACATTGAATACGTTATCTCCATCTTTATGTGTATCGGATCAACCAACATGACTTTGATTTACTTCTTCATGAACGGTAGATTCGGAAAATTATTGAAAGATGAAGAAACCCGCTGGTTCTATTCCATTGTAGCAATCTCTACCATGATTGTTATGGCCTGGGTTTATTTCAAAGGTATTATTACGGATCCGGAAGAGGCATTCCGGGAATCACTCTTCCAAGTGACAACCTTGATTTCAACCTGCGGATATGCTACCGTGGATTTTATACCTTGGGGACCGTTCTTCTGGATGATTGCCTTGATGTTAATGGTAGTCTGCGGTTGTGCCGGTTCTACTTGTGGTGGATTCAAGACAGGACGAGTGGTTATTCTAGCCAAAAATGTGGTGAATGCTTTTAAGAAACAAACTCACCCACATGCGGTTCTTCCAGTTCGTGTAAATGGACATGTGGTCTCAACCGACATTGTCAATCGGGTACTTGCATTTGCTTTCATTTACATCACTTTGATTTTCGCCACGGCATTCTTCCTGATGCTGGACGGAACAGGTTTCGAAGAAGCTGTGGGTACAGCAACTTCGGCAGTCAGCAATACCGGACCAGGTCTTGGTATTTACGGACCTGTTGGTAATTTCTCCAGTTACTCTGATTTAAGTAAATGGGTCTTGTCGTTTGTTATGATGACCGGACGTCTGGAAATATTCACCGTACTGACTATTCTGTTACCTGGATTCTGGAAACAATAAGAGATCTGGAATCCGGAAAGAGGATTAGATCAGCTACAAAATAAACGAGAATCGACCATGAAATTCGAGGGTTTCGAAATCGATTCTCGTTTATTTTGGAACAGACAGGAAAACAACTGATTTTTTTGACATAAGATATACGTTTTGAACGATTCTTCCGTTATACAATATACGATAGAATCAGAAACATAACCGTTGCTCGTCCTTATCTTTGCAAATATGATCAGCAAAACGGATCAACCGGATCAAGGGAATACGAGCGAAAGAATAAACAGGGAAATAAAGAATGATTGACTATATAAAAGGCGAAATCGCCGATCTGGCTCCAGCCCGCATGTTGATGGAATGTTATGGTATTGGTTACGAGATAAATATATCATTAACCACCTTTACGGCCTATCAAGGGAAAAAGGAAGGAAAAATCTATGTATATGAAGTAATCCGTGAAGATGCCCATCTGCTGTATGGCTTTGCTACGGTTCTTGAACGGGAATTATTCCTGTTACTTACGTCTGTTTCGGGTGTAGGTCCGAATACTGCACGTATGATCTTATCTTCCTTCCAGCCTACCGAACTGGTTCAAGTCATTGCATCAAAAGACGAAACAGCCCTTACTTCTGTCAAAGGAATCGGGCTAAAAACCGCCCAACGCATTCTGGTAGATCTGAAGAACAAAGTAAAATCAATGGAGGCTTTGGCTCCGGCTCCTTCGCAAAATACAAAGATCATGGCTCACACCGAGGTAGCCGAGGAAGCCGTTGCTGCCCTAGTTATGTTAGGATTCCAGAAAGCAGCATCTCAGAAAGTGGTTACGTCAATTCTAAAAAATGAGCCGGCCTCGCCTGTTGAACAGGTTATCAAACTGGCACTTAAAATGCTTTAATGAAACGGAATAGCAAATATATTATATTGATTTGTTCGTTCATCCTGATAAGTAGCTTATGGGCATTGAACGCGGATTTCCTGGAATCGTCCCGATTCTTGCCGGAGTTTGAGCTGGAAGCTCCTGCCCCACAAGAACCGGATACGATACCTCCACGGTTTCCTGTTTCCAAAACAACAACAGAAGAATACGAAGATTTGCTGAAAAAGTCGCCTGCCGATCTGAAAGATCCGGAAAATATCAAGACGACCATCGAGTATGATATCAAAACGGGTGCTTATATTGTCCGAACCAAACTGGGCGATATGGAACTGGGTACTCCCATGACGTTAACACCCGAAGAGTATCAAGACTATAGTATGCAGCAATCTTTGCAATCATACTTCCGTGAGAAAAATGCTGAAGAGTTCGAGAAGGAAGTCAACAAGAAGTTTAATATCACCGACATGCAGTTCGATTTAGGACCAGCCGAACGCATCTTCGGTAAAGGAGGTGTACGGGTAAAGACACAAGGTTCCGCCCAATTATCAATTGGATTGAAAACCAATAAGACGGACAACCCTTCACTCCCGATCCGTTCTCGAAAGCAAACATCATTCAATTTCGACGAAGATGTACAGCTGAATGTTCAGGCATCCGTCGGTAGCAAAGTGAATTTCGGTATGAATTACAATACCGAAACCTCTTTCGACTTTGACTCCAAGCAGTTAAAACTGGCTTATACGGGAGAAGAAGACGAGATCATCAAGTCGATCGAAGCCGGGAACGTCAGTATGACCACCAGTAATTCGCTGATCAATGGTGGAGCAGCGTTGTTCGGTATGAAAGCAGATCTGCAATTCGGTAAGTTGCGTGTCAACGCCTTACTCGCCCAACAGGAATCTGAATCCAAGACTGTCAATTCCAAAGGTGGTGTACAAACCAAACCGTTTGAAATCACAATCGATAGCTATGATGAGAATCGTCACTTCTTCATTGCCCAATATTTCCGTGACCGGTATGATCAGGCATTGGAGAAATTACCCCGTGTCAATTCTGCCGTTACCATCAATCGTGTGGAAGTCTGGATTACCAATAAGCAAGGGAATTACGACCAGGCCCGTAATATCGTAGCCTTCTCCGACTTGGGCGAGAATAAACACATCAGCAATCCTCAATTTTCTCCACAAGGAAGTTCTGAATTGCCTAACAACGAATCCAATAATTTATACCAGACCATCGTAAACAATTATCCAGATGCCCGCGAGATCAGTAAAGTAACCCAAACATTAAACGGAGTATTGGAAAGCGGACGGGATTACGAAAAGATAGAAAGTGCCCGGTTATTGAATGAGTCTGAATATACCATCAATAAACAACTCGGATACATTTCATTGAATACCCAATTGCAGCCGGATGATGTTTTGGCAATCGCCTACGAATATACCAGCAGCGGAAAAGTATATCAGGTGGGTGAATTTTCGAGTGACAATACGAACAATACAACGACCTGTCTGTATCTGAAACTGTTGAAAGGTTCCAATATGTCACCTAAAATGCCTTTCTGGGACTTGATGATGAAAAACGTTTATTCGCTGAATGCTTATTCCGTACAGAAAGAGAAATTCCAGTTAAACATCTTATACCAGAACGATACCGTAGGTACTGCCGTCAATTATATATCAGAAGGAGCTATCAAAGATCAGATCTTGCTGAAAGTAATGAATCTGGACCGCTTGAACTCTCAGGAAGAAGCCTACTCGGATGGTTTCTTCGACTTTGTAGACGGTTATACCATCATGGCTGATAAAGGTAAAGTTATTTTCCCGGTAGTAGAACCTTTCGGTTCACACCTCCGCAAGAAAATAGGGAATGATGCTATTGCTGATAAATATGTCTTCCAGGAATTGTACGATTCTACGCTGACTTATGCCAGACAGATAGCTGAAAAGAATAAGTTTATCCTGCAGGGTGAATACAAAGCCTCATCAGGAGCAGAAATACAACTCGAAGCAACCAATGTGGCAAGAGGTTCGGTTAAAGTTACTGCCGGAGGAGCTGTGCTGACAGAAAATGTAGATTATACGGTCGATTATGCTTCAGGTATCGTCACTATCTTGAATGAAAATATTATATCAAGTGGTACTCCTGTCAGTGTAAGTCTTGAAAACCAATCCACTTACAACATGCAACGTAAGACGATGATGGGTGTTGACCTGAATTATCAGTTTACTCCTGATTTCAGTCTGGGAGCTACCTTGATGCATATGTCCGAAATGCCGTTGACAACCAAAACAGTGATGGGGGATGAATCCGTGAAGAATACATTATGGGGATTAAATGCTTCGTACAAAGGAGAAAGTCAGTGGCTGACAAATATGTTAGACAAGCTGCCGTTGCTCACCTTAACGAAGCCCAGTCAGATTGCTTTGAATGCCGAATTTGCCCAGCTGATTGCCGGACATTACGAGAACGATTATACAGGCCAGTACTCTTATCTGGACGACTTCGAATCTACTCAAAGCACAATTGATTTGCTGAATCCTTATCCCTGGAACCTGGCAAGTACACCGTATGATGATGCGGCGACAGCTCTCTTCCCCGAAGCCAGCAGAATCAACGATGTGGAATACGGAAAGAACCGTGCTTTGATGGCCTGGTATTATGTAGATGGTATCTTTACCCGTAAGAATTCCCGTTCATTGCCGAGTCATATTACGAAAGATGACTTGTCCAATCACTATGTTCGTGCCGTCCAGACAACCGAGTTATTCCCGAACCGGGATGTCAGCATTAATGAAGATAATCAGTTGTCCGTATTGAACGTCGCTTATTACCCCAACGAACGTGGTCCGTATAACTTGGATGCACAAGGAGTCAATTCGGATGGAACCTTGACAAATCCCGAGAAACGCTGGGGAGGTATTATGAGAAAGATTGATCAGGTTGATTTCGAGACAGCGAATATCGAATATATCGAATTCTGGTTAATGGATCCTTTCATCTATAATGCCAATACAGCACAAGGAGGTGATTTGTATTTCAACTTAGGAGATATTTCCGAAGATATTCTGAAAGACGAAAAGAAGTTCTTCGAAAATGGTCTTCCGGTTGATGGAGATATGAGCCAGGTAGATACAACCGTATGGGGTAAAGTTCCCAAGCAACAAAGTACAGTGTATGCTTTCGATAATTCGGCCGGAGCCAGAAGCTTGCAGGACGTCGGATTAAACGGTCTGTCGTCTGAAGAAGAATTAAATTTCCCGACATATCAGCAATTCTTATCCGAACTGACACCTCGGCTTTCTGCAGAAACATTGGAAAAGATGACAAATGATCCGCTGTCTGTCTTGAACAACCCTTCTGGAGATAAATTCCATTATTTCCGTGGTTCAGACTATGATGCTCAACAATTGGATATCTTGAGCCGATACAAACGATATAACGGTACGGAAGGAAACTCGGAAGAATCAACGGAAGCATACAACACGGCTTCCCGAACTACTCCTGATGTTGAAGACTTGAACCAGGACAATACGTTAAATACAAATGAGAAGTATTTCGAGTACAAGATCTCTCTTCGTCCGAAAGATTTACAAATCGGTTCTAATTATATCGTGAATATTCAACCTGTCACGGTGACATTAGCGAATGGAACTTCCGAAAGTATCAACTGGTATCAGTTTAAAATACCTGTTAAGCAATATCAGCGTAAGGTTGGTTCGATCGAAGACTTTAAGACGATCCGCTTTATGCGTATGTATATGACCAACTTCAAGGAATCAACCATTCTCCGTTTCGGTGCTTTCGATCTGGTTCGAGGCGAATGGCGTACTTACGAAGGTGATCTTTCTAATTCAGATGTTCCTGTAGCCGATGGTACGTTAGAAGTATCTACGGTTAATATCGAAGAGAACAGTAAAAAGACTCCGGTCAATTATGTATTGCCGCCGGGCGTATCCCGTATGCGTGACCCAAGTCAACCGCAGATCAGACAAGAGAATGAACAGTCTTTGTCATTAAAAGTTACCAACCTGGCTTCACAGGATGCTTTGGCTGTTTATAAGAGTACCAGTTACGATTTGCGTCAATACAAACGGATGCAGTTGTTCAGTCATGCCGAAGCATTCATCAACGATGCAACAGCATTAGCCGACGGTGAATTATCCGTCTTCTTGCGTTTGGGTTCAGACTATAAGAACAATTACTACGAATATGAAGTTCCGCTGAAACTGACTCCTGCAGGTACGTACAGCGATGGTTCGGAAACCGTATGGCCGTCTCAGAACTTATTGGACATTCAATTAGAGACACTGACGAACTTAAAACTGAACCGTAACCGGGCCAAACGGCAAGGACAAACAGGAGTAACTTATCAGACGGTTTATTCGGAATATGATCCGAACAATACCCGTAATAAAATCAGTATTGTGGGTAATCCTAGTCTGGCCGAAGTTAAAGTCATCATGATTGGTGTCCGTAATAATTCGCGCGAGACCAAGAGTGCTGAAATTTGGGTAAATGAATTACGTCTGACCGACTTCAACGAAGAAGGCGGCTGGGCAGCTAATGCTTCCTTGAACGTTGGCTTATCCGACTTGGGTACAGTCAACTTTGCGGGTCGTATTGAGACGGCAGGTTTCGGTGCATTGGATCAGTCTGTCAACGAAAGAAGACTGGACGACTACTCTCAATATAGTGTTTCAACATCGCTTGAACTGGGTAAGTTCTTCCCTGAAAAAGCCAAGGTAAGCATTCCGTTCTATTATGCTTATTCGAAAGAAACGACGACTCCGAAGTATGATCCGTTAAATCAGGATATCAAGATGAAAGATGCTTTGGATAATGTAGAAACTCAGGCCGAGAAAGATTCTATCAAGAATTATTCTATTGACCGGACTACAATCAAGAGCGTATCATTCAATAATGTCAAAGTAGATATCCAAAGCAAGAATCCGATGCCGTATGATCCGGCCAACTTCTCGTTAAGCTATTCTTATAGCGAGAACAGTAAACAGAATCCGGAAACGGAATATGAACGGACCAAAGACTGGAACGGTAGCTTTGCTTATAACTATACCCCATACGCAAAGCCATTCCGTCCTTTCCAGAAAATGAAACAGAACAACGGATATACCAAATATCTCAAACAGTTCTCGTTGAATTATCTGCCTTCGAACATCAGTTTCCAGACAACGTTGATGCGTAATTATTATGAATTGCAGCTGCGCGATTTGACCAGTCAGCAATATACCGGAGGAAAGAATAATATTCCGGTTTCATTCAGTCAGGAGTTTTATTGGGACCGGGCTTTCAGCTTGCGCTGGGACTTTACCAACAACCTGTCGGTTAATTTCACATCGGGAACAAACGCCCGTATCGAGGAACCGTATGTACAAGTCAACAAGCAATTGAATCCGGACGGATATAAAGTGTGGAAAGACTCGGTGATGCAAAGTATCAAAGACTTGGGTACGCCGCTGAAATACGACCAGCAGTTTACAGTAACCTGGAATCTTCCGTTGCAATATATTCCGGTTCTCGACTGGGTAAACAGTTCGGTTTCTTACGATGCTACCTATAACTGGGAGCGAAGCGCGGAAATTGAAGGAGATGATCCGATTGGTAACGTTGTCAAAAACCAGCGTCAGATCAACGGACAAATGAACCTGAATCTGCAGAGTCTGTATAACAAGAACAAGTATCTGAAGAAGATCAACCAGAAGTTCAATACGTCTTCACGCAACAACAACCAGAAGAAGAAAGTGAAGAAAGAGGTGAAACTGGAGAAAGACATCGTCTTGAACCCGGATAGTGGAACCATCGTGCAGCACGGTATGTTTACCAAGAAACTGCGCATTACAGCACGTGGAGCTGACGGTAAAGTATATGCCGTCAAATTCAAGCCGATCAACTATGCGCAGGTAATGATTCTCAACAAGGATACGGCACATTTGAAACTGACTATCAAACCGGGTCCTTCGGGCAGTGAGGAGATGTGGAACAAATCCGTCGAATATGCTACCCGCTTTGCCATGATGTTGAGACGTATTAACATCCAATATACAACCAGCGATGGTATGATGCTTCCGGGCTTCTTGCCGGAAGTCGGTGATATGTTCGGACAATCGCGCTCAAGTATCGGTATGGCTCCGGGACTCGGCTTTGCTTTCGGAGGTGTAAGTCGCAGTTATATCGACTATGCCAACGATCGTGGCTGGCTGATTACCAATGATTCGACAAACATTACACCGGCGATGATCAGCAATGCACGTAATTTGAATATCAATGCAACTTTGGAACCAATTCCAGGATTGAAGATTGACTTGAATGCCAACCGGGTTGATACCCGAAATACAGAGGTTCAATTCATGTATGCCGGCATGCCTGAAACGTATAGCGGTAACTTCACGATGACAACCATTGCCATTGGCGGTTCGTTAGGCGGAGGCGGTAATGCAGATAATAATTATGCCTCCAAGAAGTTCGATAACTTCTTAGCCTATCGGGAAATCATTGCTTCCCGAATGGAAAATGCTTACGCACGGACTTCTTATCCGAACTCCGGATTCATTGAAGGAACGGCTTTGGCAAATCGTCCTTATAATCCGGATAATGGGAATGTCAGTCTTAATTCGGCAGATGTTTTGATTCCAGCATTCCTGGCAGCTTATACCGGAAAAGACCCGTCGAAGGTAGAACTCTCGGCTTTTCCGTCGATCCGTAGTCTGCTTCCGAACTGGAGAATCACCTACAACGGTCTGACAAAAATACCGTTCTTGCAACGGTACTTCAAAGATGTTACCCTGAGTCATCAGTATAAAGCATCGTATAGTGTAGGTTCTTTCTCATCATTCCTGAACTGGGTGGATGCCGGACAAGATGGATTGGGTTATGTCCGTAGTGTATTGACAGGAAATCCGACACCGTCTTCGCCTTATGATATCTCGGCAGTCAGCATCACCGACGGTTTCAGTCCGTTGTTAGGTGTAGATGCCACGGCTCTGAATAATATCACCGGTAAAGTTGAATATCGGACAACCCGGAACTTAAACCTGAACATCTCATCGTATCAGCTGGTAGAATCCAACTCCAACGAGTTTGTCATCGGTTTGGGATACAAGTTTGTCGAGTTCAATAAAGTCTTGAAGATGAAGAAAACACAGAACTTCAGCAATGACCTGACAGTCAATTTGGACTTCTCATACCGGAAGACGCAGTCGCTGATTCGTAAGATTGAGGAACAATTCACGCAGGCAACGAGTGGAAACATCGCCAAGACCATCCAGTTCTCTGCCGATTATGGATTGAGCCGCGCTCTGACGCTGCGAGCCTTCTACGACCTGCAAATCAACAAGCCGCTGGTATCAAGCGAATCCTATCCGACTTCCAATTCCAATTACGGAATCAGTCTCCGGTTCTCGCTGGCACAATAAAAAAGAAAACCAACGAATATCAAAAATGATTCTCGTTGGTTTTCTTTTTGATTCTCGTTGATTTCATTTTCCAACAAACCGGAATATGTTAATGCCAGTCTGCAGAAAACAATGTTTCTATCCATTCAACAATACGATTACCTCTTTTTTCAATCTTGGCAAATGATTAATAACCATACTCCAAAGAATATCGACAGAAAGACTATCATATCCATGTATAATATAATTTCTTGCATCAACAATCTTACGAGAATTT
>ERZ780034.645-NODE-645-length-12746-cov-3.15452_pt1 | contig 12746 bp, 7 predicted proteins | sample MGYA00511855_ERZ780034 | MGnify/ENA primary metagenome ERZ780034 (study PRJEB29588, sample SAMEA2148024) | human gut metagenome | biome: human gut; feature: human-associated habitat; material: faeces | place: Denmark | collected 2008/2010 ...
CAGAAGAAATGAAATATTTCAACAGAAGTGATTACATCAAAAATGCTATTATGAAACAGTTCCCTGACACGTCTGAAGGGTTATGTGACACTATCTCTGATAAATACATTGACAGCATTTTCAATATGTAAATCAACTTTACAAAAACAAAAAGAATATACAGGCTTCTATAAAAAGCATACAATCAGCTTTATAAAAACACTGGCTTCCATAGAACCATACAGTCTGCTATAAAATCACGCAGCCTGTCAATGCTAAATATTACCCAGCTATAATCAGGCTATAACATAAGATAAGCAAAAGCTGTTGGTTTATTATCTAAACACTGATAATAAATCAACAGCTTTTTACTATTATTGTAAATATAATTACTTACTTTGAAAGGTACTCATCAATACCCTTAGCAGCAGCTTTACCAGCTCCCATAGCAAGAATAACTGTTGCAGCACCTGTAACAGCATCACCACCAGCGTATACGCCTTCCTTAGATGTCTGTCCATTAGCTTCTTCTGCTACAATACATTTTCTCTTATTAATCTCAAGACCCTTAGTTGTAGATGAGATAAGTGGGTTAGGTGATGTACCAAGTGACATAATAACTGCATCAAGGTCCATTACGAATTCTGAATCAGGGACTTCAACAGGCTTTCTTCTTCCAGAAGCATCTGGCTCGCCAAGTTCCATCTTAACACACTTAATACCTGTAACATTACCCTTATCATCTGTAAGGACTTCTGTTGGGTTAGTAAGAAGGTCAAATATAATCCCCTCTTCTTTAGCGTGATGTACTTCTTCTGCTCTTGCAGGAAGTTCTTCCTCACTTCTTCTGTATACAATATGTACCTCAGCACCAAGTCTTAATGCTGTTCTTGCGGCATCCATAGCAACGTTACCACCACCAACGACAGCAACCTTCTTAAATCTTGCTATTGGTGTATCATAATCCTCTCTGAAAGCTTTCATAAGATTGCTTCTTGTAAGGTATTCATTAGCTGAGAATACTTCATTAGCATTTTCTCCTGGGATACCCATAAATCTTGGAAGACCAGCACCTGAGCCGATAAATACAGCATCAAAACCTTCTTCATTAATAAGCTGGTCAATTGTCATTGACTTACCGATTACTACGTTAGTTTCAATCTTAACGCCAAGCTTCTTAACATTTTCAATCTCTGATGCAACAACTGTCTTCTTTGGAAGACGGAATTCTGGAATGCCATATACTAATACTCCACCAGCTTCGTGAAGTGCTTCAAATATTGTAACATCATATCCCATCTTAGCAAGGTCACCGGCACAAGTAAGTCCTGAAGGACCTGAACCGATAACAGCCACTTTCTTACCCTTCTTCTCTGTTGGCATCTCTGGTGATACATTGTTCTCTCTAGCCCAGTCAGCTACGAATCTTTCAAGCTTACCAATTGATATAGCTTCGCCCTTAATTCCTCTTATACACTGACCTTCACACTGTGTTTCCTGTGGACATACACGGCCACATACAGCAGGTAATGCAGATGACTTTCCAATAACCTTGTAAGCTTCTTCAAAATTACCTTCTTTTACATTATGTATGAATTCCGGAATATTGATTGATACTGGACATCCCTGTACACATTTAGCATTCTTACAATTAAGGCAACGTGTTGCTTCTTCCTGTGCCTCTTCTGCATTATATCCAAGGCATACCTCATCAAAGTTCTTATTCCTTACATCTGGAGCCTGTTCCCTTACTGGAACTTTCTTCATAACATCCATTATATATACCTCTTTTCTGTTGATTAATTACACTGTCCACATCCACCGTGATGCGTATCTCCTTCAAGGGCTGCAAGCATAGCTCTGCCCTCTTCTGTCTTATATGTCTGCTGACGTTTCATAGCCTGGTCAAAGTCTACTAAATGTCCATCGAACTCCGGTCCGTCTACACAAGCGAACTTAATCTCATCACCAACCTGAAGTCTGCATGCACCACACATACCTGTACCATCAACCATAATAGGGTTCATACTTACAACTGTAGGTATACCTAATTCCTTAGTTAAAAGACAGACGAATTTCATCATAATCAATGGTCCAATTGCTATACATTTGTCATACTTCTTACCCTGTGCATAAAGATCTTTAAGTACATCTGTACCCATACCTTTTCTTACATAGCTGCCATCATCAGTTGTTATATAAAGATTACCTGCCACTGCCTTCATCTCTTCTTCTAATAAGATAAGGTCTTTGTTCTTAGCTCCAACGATAACATCAACATCTACACCATGCTCATGAAGCCATTTTACCTGAGGATATACTGGTGCTGTACCTACACCACCTGCTATAAATACGATATTCTGCTTCTTTAAATCCTCAATATTCTCGTGAATTAATTCTGAAGGGCATCCTAATGGACCAACGAAATCACTAAAAGCATCGCCTGCTTTAAGGTGAGACATTTTTTCTGTTGATGCTCCTACTATCTGGAATACAATTGTTATTGTTCCAGCTTCTCTGTCATAATCACAGATTGTAAGAGGAATTCTCTCTCCTTTTTCATCCATTTTAACAATTATGAACTGGCCAGGTTCACAGTGCTTAGCAACTCTTGGTGCTTCAACATCCATAAGAAAAATCTTTTCTGCTAATTTTTCAGCCTTAAGAATCTTGTACATTTTATTACCCCTTTCAGTTATATATTATCTGAAGTGTTAATCACACATCAAAACTTAATTATATGCGGCTGCACTATATGCTCCGCCATTCTGTGTCACTGTATAGCAGTCACCTGTCTTAGTCGCGACACCATAATAACCAGCTGTAGAAGTCTTACCCGTCTTAGATGTCACATCATATCTTACAACGAACATCTCAACTCCATCTACAGTTGTCCTTGACTGATATACAAATGTAACTGTAGAACCATCAGCAGCTGTAGTTCCATCTGACTTAAGCACTCCCTTTGATATAAGCTTTCCTTTTAATATCTCAAGTGCCTCATTATATACATATGTCTTAGCCTTGTTGACAACATAGTTACGCTTAACAACACTGCTTGACTGGTTATGCGAATCAATTATAACAACGGATATTACATTATTACCTGTTGGAATTGTAAATGGTTCAGAATATTCCTCCGAATTCTTAGTTGGTGTAGAACCATCTAATGTATAATACGCTGTACTGCCAACCGGAATATTATCTATTGTCACAGTCTGTCCTTCCTCATATGTTCCAGATACAGGACTTACTGTTGGTGCAGATGGCTTCTTAAAGTCAACTGTATACTCCAGCTCCACAACATCACTGCACACTCCTATATCATTAATAGCAATAGCCTTTATTATAGTAGTACCACTCTGTATTTCTATTGCTGTACCTGTGTAATGCGTACTTTTCTTATCTGGCTCAGTCTTATCTGTTGTGTAATATATTGTTGAACTGCTGTTCTCTGTAAATTGTAACTTAATTACATCATCATAGCTTCCAGCTTCAACTGATGGCTTAGGAGTTTCAACAACATAATCTGTAAGATATTTGTAACCCTGTTTATCCTTATAATCTTTAATAAGCTTATTAAGACTTGTTCCATCTTTCTTAGTATTATATATTGAAGCTAATGCTTTTATAGCTTTCTCATTATTCTCATCAAATGATAAAATATCCTTTAACACTTCAATTGACATATCTGTATTATCTGTTGCAGCATAACACTGATACAATGTATATTTTAAATCTACATTTTTCTTGCCTTCAGATAACTTGGAAGCTTTAGCAAGATACTTAATAGCATTATCATAATCCTTGTTCTGATAAGAACTCATTCCTTTATCATAATTATATTGGTACGAATTCTTATTCTTATTATTAAGAACAACTCCGACAACTATACCTATAATAACTACTAAAGCAGCTACTACACAGGAAACAGCTATAATCATCTTTTTCCTCTTAGCATCCATAGGCTTCTTAGCCTTTTCCTGCACGCTGTCATCTTTCTCATTATTACCATTATCCATATGTGCATCAGAACACTTATCCTGCTGTTCTGCCATATTATATTCTGTTACCGGTTCTGACTCCCTGACTTTATTGTATTCTTTTACTCTGCTGGTATCATCTATATTATTCTGTTCTTTATTGGATTGAAGTTTTTTGTCTGCATTCAAATCACTGATATTAATTGTAGCATCACTTACTTTAGTGAGCATATCATCTGTGACCTTAGGTATAACTCTTGTCTTACCCATTGTTTCATCAGCCAACTCATCATCTTCGTCTGGCAACTCATTCTGGGTATCTATGAACGCCTTAGCAACGTTAGTTTCTTCTTCAACAAGCTTTTTCATTGATTTAATTAACTCATCATCTAACTCATCTTTGTCATTGCTATTCATACTTATTCCCCTGCCTTTATATTTTAACGAATAAATTCTAACATATTGATACTCAATAATCAATAAATTAACAAATTAAACTTTTTGAACTTTATAGCTGCTATCCATTTGATATATATTATTTTATTATTTTGTTAATTCTTTTTATCGTTCTTTCATAAATAAGACATACTTTGCACACAATTACAGGTTATATTAATAATCAGATAGCAAAGTTAATTCTTTCTATCTCCCCCTCATATTAAATAATAAAGAACAGGCACCATAAGAATAATCTTATAGTGCCTGTTTCTTTTTATATTGTCTATTTTGTTCTATAAGCCGTTTATTATTACAGTCAGTTCCATTATGTTCTGATAACAGTCAAAATATTATATAAAGAATGGTTATGCCAGACTTGAATGTCTGGCATAACCCTCTTTTCGTTCTATAATATCTTTAAAGCTTATATCAAGAATTGAAATTTTCCAGCAGCATTACCTGATGTTAGTAACTGTTACCGTACAGCTAAGTGTCTTATTATGAACTGTAGCTGTTACTGTAGCTGTTCCTGCCCGTCTACCTATAACTTCACCTGATGATGAAACCGTACATACTCTTGGATTAGAACTTCTCCAGGTAACAGCATCTTCTGTACCTATTACATCTAGATTAAATCTATCGTACTGCTCCAATCTCACTCGTGATGTACTCATAGCAAGCGAATGTACCGTACATGAAGCTTCTACACTGCTGTTATTGCTTATAACAAACACATCTGCAGTACCAGGACCAACGGTTGAGATTACACCATTCTGGTCTACCTGTACAATTCCTGTATCTGTTGAATACCACTCATAAGAATCTGTATTATTAACAGGTCTTACAATTACTGATAACTGTCTAGCTCGTCCAGAAAGCATATATATTTCTTTAGAGTTAATTCTTAATGATGATATGTTAACAACTGGTGTTACATATACCCAGCATACACCCTTAACTTCGTTACCGTCTTGTGATGTAGCTGTTATCTTACATTTACCAGTACTAAGGGCAAATATTTCTCCCGACTCATCTACTGTTGCAATAGCTTCATTAGATGATGTCCATGATACATCTTTGACAGTTGCACTGTCTGGTGTTATGACTGCTGTAACCTTAGCTGAATCACCAACAAGAAGCCTTACTGTATCTGGTTCAACTGTAATTCCTATTACAGGATCAACAACCTTTACAATACAAGAAGCACTAACACCACTTCCGTCTGCCGCTGTTGCTGTAATAACTGCATTACCAACTGAGTTGGCACTTAAGTTACCATTGCCATCTACATAACATATATCATAATTAGAAGATGACCATACTATATTCTTATTAGTAGCTGTATCCGTTCCAACAGAAGCAACAAGCGTTCCTGTTGAACCAACATTCATAAATTTATCAGTTTCACTAAGAGTTATTGATGATACGTACTCTTTTACTACAATCGTACACGCCGCCGTTAACTTATTAACTTCGGTTGTCACTTCAATTATACAACTTCCACCCTTTAATGCTGTAACAACACCATTTTCATCTACTGTTGCTACTGATGGATCACTTGATAAATATGTAACATTCTTATTCTCAGCATCATAAGGTTCAACTACCGGTATGATTGCATATTTAGCTCCAACCCATAATTCCTGATAATCTGAGTTAAGCGAAATTCCTGTTACCGGCTGTGTAACCGTTACAACACAATATGCTGTAAGTCCTGTATCAACATTGGTTGCAATAATAGATGTTGTACCAGCACCTACTGCTGTAACCTTACCATCGCTCTCAACTGTACACACGCTCTCATCACGGCTTTCCCAGCTGATAATCTTATTATCTGCATTCTCTGGAAGACAAGTAGCATTAAGCCAGAATACCTGACCCTGTCTTACAGTTATATCTGTTGTATTAAGTATAACCTGTGTTACAGGCTGTTTAACATATATATTACACATTGCTGTGTAGTTACCGTCCAATGACTTACAAAGGATTGTACAACTTCCTGTTCCAACTGCTTCTACAAGACCATTAGAATCTACGATACACACATTAGTATTAGAAGATTCCCATACTACTGTTCTATTAGTAGCTGTTACCGGAAGAACCTCTGCTGTAATTCTTAATGTACTGCCTATTGACATTATCTCATCAGTATAATCAAGCTTAATCTGCTCTACTGGTATGCTTATGATAAAGTTACAAGTAGCTATATATGCTCCATCTGTTGTCTTACATACGATCGTACAATATCCTGGCTTAACATACTTAACAAGACCATTCTCATCTACTGTTGCAACTGATGGATCTGATGATGTCCATGTTACAGCACGGTCAACACCTTCGCCTGCTGGAAGAACAGTTGCAACGAGCTGATACTGACCAACTGCCATCGATGATTCAACTGTTGTTGCATTAAGTACAAGACCTGTTACAGGTTCTCTTACATATACATCACAAGTTGCTACTTTAAGTCCGTCTTCTGTTATGACCGTAATTGTTGTTGTACCACCAGATACACCAGTAATTGTAGCTGTATAGCTGTCACCTTCTACTGTTGCAACATCTGTATTAGATGATGACCATAATACTTTATTATTAGTTGGTGCTGATGGGTTAAATATAAGCTGTACAGTATCAGATGAACCTCTGTCTACTGTAAGTGATGAAGGATTAATAGTAATCTCACCCACTGGTGTTGTAACATATACAACACAGGTTGCTTTCTTAATAACGCCATTAACATTCTGTGTCACCTTAATATGTGCTATACCTGATGCAATACCTGTTACCTTGAATGTTCTTCCGTCTTCTGACTGAACTACATTAATTAAAGTCTCAGTTGGAACAACTCCTGCTGCATCTGGCTGATTCTCTACTGTAAATGTAATATCATCCTTGCTAGGATTATTAGTTACAAGTGCCACAAGGTTCTGTGTATCACCTATATTAACACTCATTGATGTAAGGCTTAAGCCAAATCCATCGATAACTGTAATCTCATAAGAAAGTTGATTATTAAGCTTGTACTTTGTTGAAAGTTCATCATCAACTCTTGTTGCATATATAGTAGCTTTACCAGCTCCCATTGCTGTAACAAGACCTGTTGTTGCATCAACCTGAAGTACGCTGTTATCAGATGTTGACCAGGTAACCTCTGTTGATTTAGCAGAAGTCTTAAGCTGTATTGAGTCACCCACATTCATATTACTTACATCATTGCCAAGCTTCTTAAATGGTACAACAACATTAACTGCATCTTTGGTCGCCCAGCCTATGTTACCCTGTACATCAATACTTGCAACACCTGCTGTTGCCTGGGCTACACCTGCGTTAACACCTTTTACGCTACCAGCCTTATATGTAATTACGTCTGTATCTGATGATACATATGTAACACCTGCTGTTGCTGGATACTTAATATTAGAAGGAATTGCTTCTTCTTTAAAGTCTTCAAAATCTTTATCTGATAATGTAATAAATCTTGTACCATCAGAAAGCTTCTGAATAGAATGTCCTTCTGAATTAGCAACTCCATCAGTGTATTCAACCTTTGATGTTATCTGGTATGTTGCTGTAAGAGAATTGATACCGTCACCATCTGCTGTTCTTACTTTAAGATTAGTTCTACCACCACCGACAATCTTAAGTGTTACTTTAGCGCCTGAAGATGATACTTTCTCTACAATACCATCTTTAGAAAGACTTCCTGTCTTATCATTGTCTGTTTCAACAAATATTTTATTAGTATCATTGGCATTAGATGTTATCTCAATAATATCTCCTACCTGATAACAAAGCATTTCTTCTTTTGTAAGCTCTACACCATTTCTGTATGCCTTAAAGCTGTTAATCTTTAAAGGAACGATGATATCTACGGAGTCATTTCCAAGCTCTTCTTCATAAGTAATGCTACCGTCTGGTCCGTAAGCCTTAGTATAATATGTAGCCGTAATTGTTGCCTTACCTGCTCTATTACCATATATTGTAGGATTGGCAGTGCCTTCTGCTGTGTCTGCATATTTAGTTCCCGCACTATCACTTACGACAAATTTAATAATATCAGAGTTGGATACTGTCCATTTAAGATTTCTTACTGCCGGCTTATAATTATCCGGTGAATCCTGACTGACATTATTCTCATCTCTTCCCGACATAGTTGCCACGATGCTGTTCGACTCTGTGCCCTGATTAACAATTGTTGCTGTCGTTGTCACTGATACAGTGACACTGGAATCAGCTTTAGCAAATACCATATATCCGCCAAATACGAATATAACAAGCATTGCTGAAAGCAATATTTTCCATTGTATTTTGAGTTTTCTTAACTTCTTGATATTGCTCATATATATGCCTCATTTCATAAATATTATTCATTGGTATACTATTTTAGAAATATTTTACAATATCTCCACAATATTTTCAATAAGCAAAAAGTTCTATTTTCAATAATTATGTATATTTTTTTAACATTTCACTTTTTATAAATTGCATTACGTCTTACATAATACATTATATTTCAATTTATATATAATGTAACTTACCAATATTCTTTTTAATCAGTGGAAAATTGACAGCTTTATACAAAACTTTACTTAAATATATAGATTAAATCTAAATTATATGTTAATATGATTATGTAAAAATTTATTTGGAGGTATCTAAAAAATGAAATTAAATTTAAGACCAGCTGAAGAATGCACATTTGATGCTGTATCTTTAGGTGAAGTAATGCTTCGTCTTGATCCAGGTGAAGGAAGAATTCGTACAGCAAGAAGCTTTAGAGCATGGGAAGGTGGCGGAGAATATAACGTTATCCGTGGTCTTCACAAGTGCTTCGGTATGAGAACTGCTGTTATCACATCTTTCGCTGATAACGAAGTAGGTCTTCTTATGAAGGACTTCATCGAACAGGGTGGTGTTGATACATCCCTTATCTGCTGGAAGAAAACAGATGGTATCGGTCGTCTTTGCAGAAATGGTCTCAACTTCACAGAAAGAGGATTCGGTATCCGTGGTGCCAAGGGTTGCTCAGATAGAGCTAACACAGCTATTTCTCAGGCTACTCCAGAAGATTTCGACTTTGATTACATCTTCAAGAACAAGAGCGATGGTGGCTTAGGTGTTCGTTGGTTACATACAGGTGGTATCTATGCTGCTCTTTCTGAACAGGCTTGTGAAACTGTTATTGCAGCTTGTAAGGCAGCTAAGAAGTACGGTACAATCGTATCTTACGATCTTAACTACAGACCATCTATGTGGGAAGCTATCGGCGGTTTAGCTAAGGCTCAGGAAGTTAATAAAGAAGTTGCTAAGTATGTTGACGTTATGATTGGTAACGAAGAAGACTTCACAGCATGCCTTGGTTTCGAAATCGAAGGTAACGATGAGAACCTTAAGACTCTTAACCTTGATGGTTACAAGAAGATGATTAACGAAGCTGCTGCTACATACCCTAACTTCAAGGCTGTTGCTACAACTCTTCGTCAGGTTAAGACAGCTACAGTTAATGACTGGTCAGCAATCTGCTGGGCTGATGGTGAAATCTACAAAGCTGCTCAGTATGATGGACTTGAAATCATGGATAGAGTTGGTGGCGGAGATTCATTCGCTTCAGGTCTTGTATATGGTCTTATGACATTTGAAGACGCTGAAAAGGCTGTTAACTATGGTGCTGCTCATGGTGCATTAGCTATGACAACTCCTGGTGATACAACAATGGCTTCTCTTAAGGAAGTTGAAGGTATCGTTGGTGGAGCTGGTGCCAGAGTTCAGAGATAATTAAACATTGTTTTAGTTAATCCATTTAAACTTATGCTTTTAAGCATAAAAAGGAGGTATACAGAATTCCGTATACCTCCTTTTTCAGTTATATAACACAATAATTGAAATAAATCAGCTAATTAACACTATTTATCATATCAACCTACATTTTTCAACGCGAACAATGTAAATTTCTATGGAATTTTATCAAAAAGAAATATATAATAACGTAAGTATTAATTGTTAGAAGTGGAGATTACTATGAAGATTGCCGTATGTGATGATGACCAATACGAATTAGGTATAATAAGAGAACTTTTAGATAATTATGAAGCCTCATCTAATATCAGCTTCACAGTGAAATATTATAACAGCAGTGTCGAGCTTGCTTCTACTGCCGGATTTGAGAAGTTTGACATATATTTTCTTGACATTATTATGCCAGTAATGAACGGACTTGCACTCGCTAAGGAAATCCGTACCTTTGATAAAGCCGCACCTATAATATTCTTAACTTCATCTTCCGAATTTGCAGTAGACAGCTATGAAGTCAAGGCATTTAATTATCTGTTAAAGCCCGTGAACAAAGAACGCCTGTATACTACGCTTGATGATTTAATAGACTTCTTTAACATCGAACAGACAAACAACATAATTATTAAGAACAATTCAGGTATACACAAAATCCGTACAGCTGATATTGTCTATGCGGAAGCATTAAACCGCAAGGTAACTATTCATCTTAAAAATGGAGAACACATAACATCAACCGACGTATTCTCCTCAATATGTGATACACTTAGTATTCACAAAGAATTTACGCTTCCACACCGTTCATATATTGTAAATATGAACTACATAAGTACTATTATTAGTAATGAAATTCATCTGAGCAATAACAAAACAGTTCCATTGGCACAACGCCGTGTCGTTGAAATCAAGAAGCAGTATTTAACTTTCCAGATGGAAGAATAACAGGGGGCTATATGGATATTTCTACTTTATTAAATCTTATTAATTATATCTTTGTTCTTATCTTTGGCATTATTGTATCATTTTATTTTGCTGATATACGCTTGGAAGATAACCATAAGCTGTTTATATATACAACTCTCACATTTGCGTTATTTCAGGCTGTATGCTATCTGCTACTTGGTCAGAATGTGCTTTATAAAAGCTATCCTTTCCTTATACATATACCTTTAATTCTTGTCATAAGATTTGTCTGCCATAAGAATATATACATTTCATCAATTGCAGTTCTGTCGGCTTATCTTATGTGTACCCCAAGAAAATGGTTCGGCACTGCTGCCGCTTACATTTTCAAAGATATTCCTATGATATCAGATATTGTAACTATTATTATTACAATCCCACTTATATTTATTGTAATTAAATACATTTCTCCTTACATAATAAGGCTTAAGAACGAATCAAAGACCATTATATCAATGTTCTTTCTCCTGCCTCTTACTTATTATATTTTAGAGTACGCATTCACTGTATACACAGACCTGTTATACCGCGGAGAAGCTGTTGTTATAGAATTTATGGACAGCTTTATTGTCATACTCTATTTTATATTATCAACAGTTATACTGGCTCTGTTAAATAAGAAAAATACCGCCGAGCGTGAAAATATCATTCTCTTGTCCGCAGCTGCACAGGCAGAAAAAGAGATTGCCCAGTTATCGGACTATCAGAAACAGGCAGCTATATACCGCCACGACCTTCGACACCATATGAACTTTATACAAAGCTGTCTTAATGATAACAGCTACGCACAGGCACAGGATTATATCAGGGAGATATGTACCAGTCTTAACAACAGCCAAATAACAAGATACTGCGCTAATGAAGCTGTCAACCTTATATTATCTTCCTATATTGCCAAAGCTGACAAATATAATATCACCACACAAGTGTCAGTTACTGCCGCCAACCTTGCTGACTACAAGCCAACTGACCTTTGCAGTCTATTTGCAAATGCACTTGAAAATGCCATAAATGCCTGCAAGCTTGTACAGACAGCCAGGACATCTATTAATAATTCATATAGCAGCATATCCGACACTGCTTCTGACTACAATTCCGGCTGCACTTCTGACTACGGCGAGGTTAATTCAAACCGTATTATCACAGTAAAGGTGTTTGATAAAAACAATAAATTATGTATTAATATCACCAATACTTATGCTGTTGAACCTATATTTGTAAATAATACTCCTGTATCGGATAAAGCCGGCCACGGTATCGGTATTAGAAGCATAATATCTGTGATTGAGAAATATAACGGTGTATATGATTTCTTTACTGAGGATGGAGTGTTTTATTTTCAGGCGTGTATATAAATATACACCACCATAAAAAGGACTGTCATTTATGGTGACAGTCCTTTTTCATTATATTAATTGGTTTTCAATAATTTATTTAATTTCTTATCAAAAGTTTTAATATCGTATCCCTTCATATACTAATAATTATATCTATATATATTTTACCCACAAAATGCCTTTACAGCAACTACCAAATTAGTGAAATTATATTGCTTTCAATATCTAAACATTAAATATTTACAAATCTAAATAT
>ERZ780034.652-NODE-652-length-12704-cov-3.4768_pt1 | contig 12704 bp, 14 predicted proteins | sample MGYA00511855_ERZ780034 | MGnify/ENA primary metagenome ERZ780034 (study PRJEB29588, sample SAMEA2148024) | human gut metagenome | biome: human gut; feature: human-associated habitat; material: faeces | place: Denmark | collected 2008/2010 ...
CCAACAAAGCCTGTTGAGCCTGTTCAACCGACACGTAAAACTACGGTGCAGGAACAATCTCAGCCTGCTCCTCAGAAGGAAAAGATCAGTTGGTGGGTAAAGTTGAAGCAGAAGGCAGATTCTGCAGCGGGTGAAATATTTAAGGAAGAAGATTATGATAATACCAAATAACACAAGAACATAATGGACGACAATTTGATAAACTTAAATATGCCGACAAATCCGGATGCTATTATTAAGGTAATCGGTGTTGGCGGTGGCGGTGGTAATGCTGTCACCAATATGTATAAAGAAGGTATACATAATGTCTCATTTGCTTTATGTAATACGGATCAACAAGCATTGAATGGGTCTGATGTTCCGGTGAAGTTATTATTAGGACGGACAACAACCTGTGGATTGGGTTCAGGAGATCAACCTGAGCGTGGTCGTGCTGCTGCGGAAGAAAGCGAGGAAGAAATCCGTCAGATGTTGAGTGACGGTACAAGAATGGCCTTTATTACGGCTGGTATGGGTGGTGGAACCGGTACGGGTGCTGCTCCTGTGGTTGCTCGTGTTTCCAAAGAAATGGGAATCTTGACAGTTGGTATCGTAACAATTCCCTTTGAGTTTGAAGGACAATTCAAGATTGTGCAGGCATTATTGGGTGTAGAAGAGATCTCAAAGAATGTGGATGCGCTGTTGGTCATCAATAACGAGCGGGTTCGTGAAATTTATTCCGATATTGGTATGAGTGCATCGAAAGCATATGCGAAGGCTGATGAAACTCTTACTATTGCTGCAAAAAGTATCGCGGAAATTATTACGATTCGAGGCGTTCAGAATTTGGACTTTGCCGATGTAAAGACAACCATGAAAGATGGTGGCGTTGCGTTGATGAGTAATGGTTATGGTGAAGGAGAAGGTCGTTTGCAGCAGGCTATTGATCAGGCTTTGAGTTCTCCGCTCTTGAATAATAATGATGTATATAATGCACAGCGTATATTGTTCAATATTTATTCAAGCCACGATAATGAATTCCGTATAGATGAAATGGGCGAGGTTCATAAGTTTATGGCTCGTTTCCGTCGATCACGATTCTTGCAACGGGATTTGGTTTGGATGATATTCCGGAAATGGCACAACAGCATCGGGCTGCTCAGGAATTACGTACAGAAGAAGAGCAGCGAATGGAAGCCGAACGTCGTGCCCGTGAAGAGTCTGAACGGAATTTGATGAAGAAATACGGTTATTCCGTCAATCGTCTGCGTTCGCAGGTCGAAGTGGTAACATTGACAGCAGATGAATTAGATGATGATACGCTGATTGTCATGTTGGAAGATTCTCCTACGTATAATCGGGATATCCGAAAGATCAATCAGTTGCGTCGGGGAGGTGGATTTGATGCTCCGGAAACCAATACGTCTTTCACTGCTACGAATACAGGTACGACGTATAAGAAACCGGATAATAACTCCAATTCTGTGATTAGTTTTAGATAATTTGATGTTAAATACATAATTATGGATTTATTTGAAAGAGTCAGCGAAGACATTAAAAACGCAATGAAGGCAAAAGATAAAGTTGCCCTTGAAACACTGAGAAACTTTGAGAAATGTAAAGAAGGTTTTCTTGGAAGCAAAGACTGCTCCGGGAGCGAATGATACATTAACAGATGCGGATGCTCTGAAGTTGTTGCAGAAACTGGTGAAGCAGGGAAAAGATTCGGCTGCTATTTATGTAGGTCAAGGTCGACAGGATTTGGCAGATGGAGAATTGGCTCAGGTAGCTGTTCTGGAAAAATATTTGCCGAAGCAAATGACTCCTGAAGAACTTGAAGCTGAACTGAAGAAGATTATTGCTGAAGTGGGTGCTTCTACAGCGAAGGATATGGGTAAAGTGATGGGCGTTGCTTCAAAAGCTTTGGCAGGAAAAGCCGAAGGTCGTGCTATCTCGGAAGCCGTTAAGCGTTTGTTAGCTTGATTTGGAAAAACTGAAATAAGAAGAGGAGTGATGAGAATGTATTATGAGTTGATGCATTCTCATCATTTTTTATAATGTGACAGATTGCTTTTAATTTAAACACTATATGAAATGATATCTTTTACTTGTTGTTTTATAGCTCTCGTTGTTGGCTATTTTGTTTATGGAAAATTTATTGAGAAAATCGCTGGCGTTGATCCGAAACGTGTAACCCCTGCTTTTACCAAACAAGACGGTGTTGACTTTTTGCCTCTTCCTACCTGGAAGATTTTCATGATTCAGTTTTTGAATATCGCCGGACTTGGGCCGATATTCGGTGCTATATTGGGAGCCAAATTTGGTTCTGCTTCTTTCCTTTGGATCGTTTTGGGTAGTATTTTTGCGGGTGCCACACACGACTTCCTTGCCGGATTTCTGTCTTTGCGGAAAGATGGAGCCAGTTTACCTGAAATTGTAGGTATGTATTTAGGCGATCGCTTCAAACAATTTATGCGTGCATTTACCATCGTTCTAATGGTATTGGTCGGCGTTGTGTTTGTGGCCGGGCCTGCCGGGGTGTTGGCCAGCACCATGTTTTGGATTGTTGTTATTTTCTTGTATTATGTCTTGGCAACGCTGTTGCCGATTGATAAGATTATCGGGAAAGTATATCCTTTGTTTGCCATTGCGCTCTTGTTTATGGCTGTCGGAATTCTTATCATGTTGTATGTACATCATCCGGATCTGCCTGAGTTTACTGATGGCTTTACCAATACACATCCGCAAGGATTACCGATTTTCCCGATTATGTTTGTAAGTATTGCTTGTGGTGCAATCTCCGGTTTCCATGCAACACAAAGCCCGTTGATGGCACGTTGTCTGAAAAGTGAGAAATATGCTTGTCCAGTCTTTTACGGGGCTATGATTACCGAAGGTCTCGTGGCCTTGGTTTGGGCGGCAGCAGCTACTTACTTTTTTCACGAGAACGAAATGGGCGAAAGTAATGCAGCTGTGATTGTTGATTCAATTACGAAGAATTGGCTGGGTGCTGTCGGCGGTGTGCTGGCTGTACTGGGTGTCATTGCAGCTCCGATTACATCAGGAGATACGGCTTTCCGTTCAGCTCGTTTGATCGTGGCTGATTTTCTGCACATGGAGCAGAAGAGTATGACAAAGCGTTTGATGATCTCGGTTCCTCTTTTCTTGATTTCGATTGCCATCCTGATTTATTCATTGAAAGATCAGGCTGGTTTTGATATGATCTGGCGTTATTTTGCTTGGACGAACCAGACGCTGGCAGTCTTTACGCTGTGGGCTTTGTCGGTTTATTTGCGTCAGGAAGGTAAATTGTATATAGTGACGTTGATTCCGGCTTTGTTCATGACGATGGTTTGTTCTACTTATATCTTTGTGGCTCCCGAAGGATTTGGCCTTTCATATACATTGTCGCTTGTGATTTCAGCAATTATTACATTGGCATTGCTTGGCTTATTCTTATATAAGGGAAGAACGAAAGAGCATTGATAAGTTCATGTGCTAATAGGATAAATATTTATAGGTAAGAATACTTATCCTATTAGCACATGCTTATTTAGAATTCCAATAAAGCCATGTGTGGATTATGATCGCTCAAATAACCTGTTTTTGTTTCAGGGTTTTGGGCAATTTCTGTATTTAATACTTTGATTTGCGGGGTGACGAAGATGAAATCAATCTTTTCACGTTTATCCATTGCATAGCGGCCGAAGTCATGGAAGGTATAATTCGGTCCAGTCTTTTGGTCGGTCATCTTATACGCATCTTTCAAGACAAACTCATTCGTCGTAATGGTCTTGTAGGCTTCCGACTGATCGTTCACATTAAAGTCTCCAGTTACAACGGCCGGTTGATCACCAACAATCTCTTTGATCTTTTTAATGATTAGCAATGCACTTTCGCGACGGGCTTCCGTTCCTACATGATCGAAATGTGTATTCACTCCCATGACAATCTTTCCTGATGAAGCCTACACTGTCCGGATACTGAGACAACCAGAATGTATTACTTTCAAGCACTTCATATTTGTCTGCCCGGTAGAACAACGGAGAATATTCTCCTTTCTCTTTTCCGTCATCTCGCCCTACGCCAATCGCAGCATAATTAGGCAAACCCGCTTTCAAGTCTTCCAATTGGTTGTGTAGTACTTCCTGCATGCCAATAATATCCATCTTCTTGTCAAGGATGTATTGACAAACCGTATCTTTCCGGTATTGCCAGTTGTTAAGACTATCACCCGGATTATCATAGCGCATATTGAATGTAGCCCATTCGATTTGTAAAGAAGAGGCCGGTTGAGCCGTTTCGGCCGGTTGCTGTGTCTTTTTTCCGCTGCAAGCCATCAACATGACAGCACATAAGGCAGCACTTACTAATTTCTTCATGATCTTTTTGTCTGTTATAAATTTTAGAGTAAAGGTAGAGAATAATTTGTGATTATGTGAACAAGATCAGAAGAAATCCTCGTGTGACCCATAATTCCCTTAATCACTAGAATTATATCCGTTTATGCTTGGATTTTTATCGTTTTACCTATGTGGAACGATCATTCCACCTGGGTGATACGATCGTTCCACAAGGGTGAGCCGATCGTTCCACAAGGGTGAAACGATAAAAAAGTATCATTTAATGGATTTGGTTGACTTAAAATCTCTTTATAAATAAAAGGAAGTTAGGAAGATCATCTGCTTACCTGCTGATGGTTTTTGTATTTTATACATAATGTATCTCTTTGAGGTAGATATATATAATTAACGGAAAGAGATCGAATGAGAAAAAGAAACTTATTATTATGTATGCTCGGCTGTACGCTGATGAGCCAAGCAGCTTACCAGGGTCGTGTTTTTGTCGATACGAATAGAAACGGCCAATATGATAAAGGGGAAAAGCTATTGAAAGGAGTTTGTGTATCGGATGGACTTCATGTCGTTAAAACGGCAGCGGATGGTAGTTTCTCTTTACCTGGATTTGAACGTGAACAGTTTATTTTTATAACAACTCCTTCTGGTTATCAGACTGACAATAAGCATTATATCCGTATTTCTGACCAGAATCGTTCGTATGATTTTGGTGTGCAGCCGTTACAAGGTTATGTGGCTCCAGACGGAAGTCATCAGTATTTACATATTGCTGATACGGAAATATTCAATACCGTCAATCAGGAAGATTGGGCGAACGAAATGCGTGATCTGGCGGCAAACGAGAAAGTTGCTTTTATGATTCATACCGGTGATATTTGCTATGAAAACGGATTGAAGAATCATATCAAGCTGATGAATACGTCGAATATGGGTTGCCCGGTCTTCTATTGTTTGGGAAATCATGACTTTGTAAAAGGAAAGTACGGAGAAGAGCTGTTCGAAAGTATCTATGGTCCTGTTTATTACTCGTTTGATTTCGGCTCGACGCATTATATCGTAACACCGATGTGGGGAGGAGATCATGCTCCGGGCTTTCAGAGAGAAGATGTTTTCCGCTGGATTGAGCAAGATCTGGCACAGCAACCGGCTGGAAAACCAATTGTTTTCTTCAACCATGATTTATGGAGTACGACCGATCAGTTTGTTTTTAAGCTAAGTGATACGGAGAAACTGGATCTGAATGATTATAATACCAAAGCTTGGGTATATGGGCATTGGCACATGCATTTTATCCGGCAGCAAGGAAAGATCAAGACAATCAGTACGTCAACCCTGGATAAAGGAGGGATAGACCGTTCGGTTAGTGCCGTCCGTATGATCCATGCTGATCGGGATGGTAATATTACCAGTCAGCTGCGTTATACGTATCTGAATCATTCCCTGCAATTTGCCTCGATAGCCAACGATGCCTGTGCGGTTGATGCCGAAGGTAATTTGAAGATGTCTGTCAATGCTTATCATACGGTTTCTCCTTTGGCCCGTCTGACTTATTCGTGTGTTTCGGAAGGTGGGAAAGAGATCTTACGTAATCAGCCTTTGAAGGCCAATACGGATTGGAACTGGAGCGCAATATTCCGTTTGCCTGAGATTTATAAGGGACAGCGTATCTTTGTGACAGCAAAAGCCGAATGGAAGAATGGAGATGTGACGGCCCATCGGACTTCTTTTGTTTACCAGCCTGTTCAAACCGAAGGAAAACCTGCGCTGTCGTGGGTTCAAAATCTAGGAGTGAATGTTTGGTTTACGGCTCCAGTCGTTGCAGAAGAGAAGGTTTTTATGGCTACTTTGGATGAGGATTTGAAGGGCGAAGGAGCCATTATAGCATTAGATGTTCAGACGGGTAAACAACTGTGGCGGTATCCTGTCCGTAATTCTGTGAAGAATCGGATCGCTTATGAAAATCATACGGTAATTGCGCAGGATGCTGAAGGTTATTTGTATGCTGTCGATGCAGAAACCGGCAGTCTGAAATGGGAAAAGAAAATGAAAGTAGACGGGTTGCCTTCCATCATCGAAGGTGTGACGGTAGCTGACGGGAAATTGTATGCCGGAACAGGAAAGGCTTTTGGTGCTTATGATATACAAACGGGAGAAGCTATCTGGTTGAATGAAGGCTGGGGTCAGAACCAAGGCGCCACTTCAAGTCCGGTACTGGCTGGCGACGTAGCTGTGACAGGAACACAATGGAGTGGTCTTTATGGTAATGATCGGAATACGGGAAAACTCCTTTGGCGAAAGGAAGAGAGTGATATCCGTGAACGAGGAGCTTCTCCGGCATATGTAGATGGTTTGTTATATTTGGCTTCGGGCAATGCCTTTTTCATCATCGAACCCAAGAGTGGAAATACCATTATACGAAAAGAAATGCCTTATAATGTGAATACGACATCAACTCCGCTGGTAACCGATAAATGGATTATTTTCGGTACGCAGAATAATGGACTAGTGGCATTAGACCGCTCAACATTAGAGCAGGCTTGGCAGGTTAATACAGAAGCTTCATTGATTTACACTTCGCCTTATTCCCGTTATCCGGTGTGTACCGTCGAATCTAGTCCTATATTATATAAAGGTATAGTCTATTTTGGCGCTTCGGATGGCGTTATCTATGGCGTAAATCCGAAAGAAGGGCGAGTGGTTTGGAAACATAAGATAGGAGCGCCCCTGTTTGGTAAGATTACTGTAGCAGGTAATTCTTTGTATGCAGCCGACTATGGCGGAAATGTTTACCGGTTTAATATGTAATCCATAAACATGCATGGAGACGTCATCCGTGATTGGTTCGGATGACGTTTCTATTTTAGCTGACCTTTTCCTTGACGGACAATCTCGAACTCGTCGGTTGTACAATCTACTACCGTAGAAGGTTCTAATCCACCGTAACCTCCGTCGTTAATTCCGGATCAGTTGAATACTCCAAGATTTCATCATCGTCGTCATGTACAGACATGGTGAGTAATGGATTACCTAATTCTTGAACAATCGTCCGGACAATGTTATTATCCGGTACACGAATACCTACTTCTTTCCGGTTCTTGTAAATCTTGGGCAATTCGTTGCTGGTTGGTAGAATAAATGTAAAAGGTCCGGGCAAATTCTTTTTCATCAACTTGAAAGCCGCGTTATTCACTTTGGCATATTCACTCAAGTTAGACAGATCATAACAAATAATAGACAGGTTACTCTTTTGAGGATTAACACCTTTGATCTGACAAATCTTTTCGACTGCACGCACATTCAAGGCATCACATCCAATAGCATAAACTGTATCCGTGGGATAAATGATCAAACCTCCGTCTTGTAGCGTATGGATTACTTTAGCTACTTCGCGCGGATTGGGATTTTCTTCATAGATTTTTAGTAACATATTTGCTTCCTTGATAATTAAAAGGAAAAGTTGACTGCTGCCAGAGTTGACAGAACAAGTCAACTTTCCTATATGGATTTATCCGTAAATGATATGTCCGTTTTCATCGGTATACTCTTCGAAACCTTTACTGTATTGGTTCATGGCACGAAGACTCATACCCATACTTGAGAAACCTCCGTCGTGATATAAGTTCTGCATCGTTACTTTACGAGTAAAGTCTGAGAACATCATAACGCAGTAATTGGCACATTCTTCAGCATCTGCATTTCCCAGCGGACTCATCTTGTTGGCGAAGTCCATCAGGTGTTCCATTCCTTTCACACCGTTTCCGGCAGTAGTAGGAGTTGGTGACTGAGAAATTGTATTTATACGTACGTTCTTTTCACGGCCATAGATATAACCGAAGCTACGGGCAATTGATTCCAACAAACTCTTGGCGTCAGCCATATCGTTATAGCCAAAGAAAGTACGTTGTGCAGCTACGTAAGTCAGAGCTACTACTGAACCGTATTCAGCAATGGCATCCTGCTTTTTGGCAACCTGCAACATCTTATGGAAAGAAATAGCTGAAATGTCTAAAGTCTTTTCCAGCATGTTATAATCTAAATCATCATACGTCCGCTTTTTACGAACATTCGGACTCATTCCGATAGAATGAAGAACAAAATCAACAGGTCCGCCTAAGATTTCAACTGATTTGGAGAAGACATTCTGCAAATCTTCTACACTGGTAGCATCAGCCGGGATTACTTGAGCATTCAGTTTCTTGGCCAATTCGTCCACTTGTCCCATACGAACAGCAATCGGAGTATTACTTAAAGTGATAGTTGCTCCTTCTTCTACGGCTTTTTCTGCAACCTTCCAGGCAATAGACATATCATTCAATGCACCGAAGATAATGCCTTTCTTGCCTTTTAATAAATCATGACTCATATATATAACCTTAAAAATTTGGCACAAAGATAGATAAAATGTGCAACATGACAAAGGTTTTGCTCTATACAAGCAGGATTTTACTCCTCTTCTGGCTTGTGGGATGGATTTGGGTCTAAATGATATTTCTTTTTGAAAGTACTGGGTGAAATACCTTCTTTCTTGGCAAAGAAAGAGGAGAACTGCGACACGGTCTCAAAATTCAATGCAAAGGCAATGTCTGAAATACTCATTTGGGTTGTACAGAGCATTTCTTTAGCTTTTATGTAACGTAAGTTCAGGTGGTATTGTGTGGGTGAAATTCCGGTATAGGCTTTGAACCGGCTTCGCAACCATGAATAACTGACGTTTAATTGTCTGGCTATATCTTCTGCAGAGATGGAATTACTGATATTTCTTTTCATTAAGGCTTTTGCTTCGTTGATTTTACGTACTGTGGTAGATTCTTTAAAAGCTGAGTTCTTTACCTTAAAATAAATTTCGCCCATTAAGTATAAGACGATGCTGGAAATGAGCTGCTGATATCCGGCATCTTCTTTGGAAGCGTATGCATCCATGTCTTCATATAAACCGATAATGTTGGAACTGATTCCAATCTCAAAGGCCGGTTTTTCTTTCAAGAAGAATTTGTTGGCAATCCAGTTCTCTATCATGTTTCCTTTGAAACCTACCCAATGTTCGTACCATCCGTTTTCTTCTGGATAGTAAGTATGCCATTCATCCGGGAAGATTAATAACATAGTTCCTGCTTTGATCTTTTGTCGCTTGCAGGAAGCAGATTCAAAATATCCGGAACCTTCTGATATATATACCAGCTGATATTCTGAAAGCGTACGTCCTTTTTGTGGATTGAATACATATCCTTGCGGATGCTGTGTGACCGATGGATATGTACTGTGGGCAGGAATACGTTGATAACCTACTGTCGTAACGGTTAATCCCCATTTTTCGTCCAAAGGACTGCTTCCCAGGTATTGGATATGGTTATTTGTTGTTTTCATTTGCATTTAAGGTAAAATGTTCCTGTTTCAAGTAAACTGTCTCAAAAATAATATTTCTGAAATGACAATCCTATATGATTGAAGTGGAAAAATATCAGCTATTCAGTAAATATGTCATTTTTGATATATTCAAGATCAATAAATACAAACGAAGTCAATCTAAAAAAAGCATATTTGCAAATAGAGTACGGATAATATAAAAAGCGAGATAAATTATGGAAGATAGAACGGTGTATGCAGGATTGGTTGGAGTGGGGTTGAATACTTATTGGCCTCAGTTCTCTGGATTATATGAACGTTTGTGTGGCTATCGGAAACAGATAGCAAAGCAATTGGAACAGGAACATGTTTGTGTTGTGGATGGAGGAATGGTGGATGAACCCGAAAAAGCCATAACGGTTGCTGCGGAATTAGAACGGAAATCAATTGATGTATTATTAGTATATATTTCAACGTATGCCCTTTCTTCTACGGTTTTACCATTGGTTCAACGGTTGAAAGTTCCTGTACTATTATTGAATATACAACCAACACCTTGTATTGATTATGCTTATATGAATGGTTTGGGTGATCGGGGGTTAATGACCGGTGAATGGCTGGCTAATTGTCAGGCTTGCTCGGTTCCTGAGTTTTCGAATGTATTCAACCGTTCAGGTATTCGTTATGAAATCATTACTGGCTATTTGGATGAGGCATACGTTTGGACGGAACTGAAAGAATGGTTAGAGGCAGCTGTTGCCAAGAAAGGAATGCAAAATAACCGAATGGGTGTTTTAGGTCATTATTATGGTGGAATGCTGGATGTCTATTCTGATTTGACGTTGCAGTCTTCTACCTTTGGAACGCATGTTGAATTATTGGAAATGTGTGAGCTGAAAGCTTATCGGGATGCTGCTTCTTCAGATGAAATAGAACAGAAGTTGGCAGAGTTCCGGGAACGTTTTGAGGTCGTCAGTGAATGTGAGGAGAGTGAATTACTCCGGGCTGCCAGAACATCTGTGGCTTTGGATAAACTGATCGAAGCGCATCACCTAGGATCGATGGCTTATTATTATGAAGGGTATGCCGGGAATGATTATGATAATATCGTTACTTCAGTGATAGCCGGTAATACGTTATTGACAGGAAAAGGTATTCCTATTGCCGGGGAATGTGAGATTAAGAACGTACAAGCCATGAAGATCATGTCTCTATTAAATGCCGGAGGTTCGTTCTCCGAGTTATATGCCTTGGATTTTAAGGATGATGTTGTTTTGTTGGGACATGACGGACCGGCTCATTTCACCATGGCGGAAGGACGGGTTAAGTTGGTTCCTCTTCCTGTTTATCATGGAAAGCCGGGAAAAGGTTTGTCTATTCAGATGACGGTTCGTCATGGAGATGTTACTTTATTGTCGGTTTGTGAGGGGAAAGACGGATTGTTCCTGTTGGTTGCAGAAGGAGAATCCGTTCCTGGTCCTGTGTTACAGATAGGAAACACCAACAGTCGTTATCGCTTTGCTTGTGGTGTTCGTTCGTTTATAGATAATTGGAGTAAGGCTGGTCCTTCTCATCATTGTGCGATCGGAATCGGACATGTAGCCGGTAAGATCAAAAAACTGGCAAGTCTGCTGGATATACCTTGTGTGGAAGTAAAATAATAACATAAAATTGGCTCGTATGAAGTTATTAAAATATACCTTGCTTGCTACCAGTTTGTTTCTGTCTGGTATGAATCATTGGGCAAGTGCCGAGGAACTGAAAGATACCTTAGATTTGCATCTGAGGATTACAGATAAAATAGAAAGGATAAATTTGTGAAACAAAGAAAGAATGCAGGAAGTGAACCGACAATAGATACGGAAAGTTCAAGTTCCATTTTCATAAGCGGACTTCCTGCTTGTTTGAACCCAGACCCAGATAGTAGGTTAACATCCATTGTTAAGGTAATTAGGTTAAGTTCAAGCCCTTTCTTTCTTAAATCAGTAAAAGACAAAAGTATGGAAAATTTTTATTTTATCGGTGTGGACGTATCGAAAAAGAAGCTGGACTTCTGTGTGATGTTTGAAGGAAAGGTTGTGCATGAAGAAGAAACAGCCAACCATCAAGGTGCAATCATAGCATTGCTTCATCAATTGGAAGAAGAGTATGGCATAGCGGGAGGTCAAATGCTTGTTTGTGCGGAACATACCGGGCAATATACCTTTCCTTTAGCTTGCGCCTGTAAAGCCGTAGAATGCAAACTTTGGCTTGAGAACCCAGCTGAAATTAAATACTCGTCCGGTGTTCAGAGAGGAAAGAATGACAAGGTAGATGCTAAACGTATTGCCATCTATGCCAAACGCTTTCAGGACAGGGTGCAGTATTATGAACGTCCTACGGAAGACATTGAAAGATTGAAGCAGCTTGAGGCTGAACGAACATTGTATGTAACGGATTTGGCCAAATATAAAGGACAGCTGAAAGATCAGAAGGACTATATGCCGAGAAAACTGTATGAACGCAAAATGAAGCGTTTGCAAGCATTGATGGATGACTTGGAGGAAGCCATACAAGCTATTACAGACGAAATGGATGAAGTGATAGCTTCCTGTCCTGTATTGTCCAGGCAGAGGGAACTGTTGATGTCTATAGACGGCGTGGGGTGCGTGGTGGCAACAAACATGATAATCACGACAGAGGCCTTTACTCGTTTTGATGATCCGAGGAAATTTAACTGTTATGCCGGGGTAGCTCCATTCTCTTATTCTTCCGGAAGTTCTCAGCACTCGAAAGCGAGAGTGTCACATAGGGCGGACAAAGTAATGAAAAGACTTCTTCACTTGGCTGCCGTGGCAGTAACACATCGGGTTGGCGGTGAACTGAAGAAGTATTACGAAAGGAAAGTTGCCGAAGGCAAGAACAAGATGTCCGTAATCAATGCGCTGCGAGCTAAAATTGTGGCAAGGATGTTTGCGGTCATCAAAAGAAATGAGAAATATAAACCTATTTTATCGTAAATAAATTGCAAAAATCATAGTAGTA
>ERZ780034.663-NODE-663-length-12499-cov-2.00779_pt1 | contig 12499 bp, 11 predicted proteins | sample MGYA00511855_ERZ780034 | MGnify/ENA primary metagenome ERZ780034 (study PRJEB29588, sample SAMEA2148024) | human gut metagenome | biome: human gut; feature: human-associated habitat; material: faeces | place: Denmark | collected 2008/2010 ...
CAATCGGAGGGCCGGGCGCAGTGTTCTGGATGTGGATCTCAGCACTTCTCGGAATGGGAACAAAGTTTGCAGAGGTCGTACTTGCAGTGTTCTACCGTGAGAAGGATGCGAATGGTGACTGGGTCGGCGGACCAATGTATTACATCAAGAATGGCCTTGGCAAGAATGCTTACTTCCTGGCTATAGCATATTCAGTCCTCGGTATACTCACAGTGTTCGGAACAGGAAATGCAACACAGGTCAATACCATCACAACAGCTATAGATTCAGCACTTTTTAATTATAATCTGGCTGACAAGAGCAATACATTTACAATCAATCTTGTGATAGGAATCATAATAGCTATTCTTGTTGGTCTCATACTTATAGGAGGAATCAAGAGAATAGGAAGCGTGACAGAGAAGCTGGTGCCATTCATGGCTGCTATGTATATCATCATGGCTATAATTCTTGTAATAATCAATATCAAGAGTGTGCCGGGAGTGTTCGCTTCTATATTTGAAGGTGCATTCAATCCGAAGTCCGTGACCGGTGGAATAGTTGGAAGTCTGTTCCTCAGCATGAGAAAGGGTGTATCGAGAGGTATTTTCTCCAATGAGGCAGGTCTTGGTACAGGATCCATAGCCCATGCATGTTCTGATGTAAAGCATCCGGTGCAGCAGGGACTCTGGGGAATATTCGAGGTATTTATCGATACTATAGTTATATGTACGCTTACGGCACTAGTAATACTGTGCAGTGGAACTGAGGTAGCCTACGGACAGGCTGCAGGAGCCGATCTCACGATCAACGGCTTTGTTGCAACCTACGGCAACTGGATATCGATATTCACAGCGGTGGCTTTGTGCTGTTTCGCGTTCTCGACCATACTCGGATGGGGACTTTACGGTTCAAGATGTGTCGGATTCCTGTTTGGAAGTAAGCTTATCAAGCCGTTCATGGTTGTGTATGCATTTGTCGCAATCATCGGTGCGACCATGGATCTCGGACTTCTCTGGGATATAGCGGACACCTTCAACGGACTTATGATCATACCTAACCTGATCGCAGTATTCATGCTGTCAGGTACAGTTGTGAAGCTTACCCGTGAGTATTTTCAGGATGGACCGGGCAAGTTTGGGGTTGAGACCGGCAAAGAGAACTGATAAATGAAAGGGACTTTTATATGGAAGAAATATCAAGTGAGATTTCTAACAAGTATGCGATACTTATCGATTCAGAGAATGTATCGGCAAAATATATTGAGAGTATATTTGATGAGCTGTCAAGGCTCGGCTCAATAACGGTGCGGAAGATATATGGGGATTGGTCAAAGAATAACAATGGCTGGGACAAGGATTGCATGCTGTCATATTCTATACAGCCTGTACAGCAGTTTTCATACACGGCGGGAAAGAATTCAACGGATTCGGCCATGATAATAGATGCGATGGATCTTCTCTATACGAGCAATATAGATGGATTCTGTCTGGTGACAAGCGACAGCGATTTCACTAGGCTTGCATCAAGACTCAGGGAGGCTGGCAAGCAGGTCATCGGAATGGGAGAACGCAAGACTCCGAAAGCGTTCGTGAGTGCGTGTACAAGCTTCAAGATCCTTGATTCACTGGTGACAGAGGATCTCAACAAGCCGGCATCGAAGAATGCCATGCTTGAGGCTGCGGCTGTGGACGAGTCATATATCACAAGCATAAGGGACATAAAGAAGACGGTCTACAATATAATAGATGAGAACGATGACAAGGATAAGAAGACTCATATGGGTGAGATCGGAAGCCGCCTTGTGAACAAATATCCTGACTTTGACGTGAGAAATTATGGATATTCCAAGCTGTCAACATTCCTCAGTGAGGAGTTTGACGATCTGGATATAGACAGCGGCAGGCAGAAATTTGTGTCCATCAAGAACCATATCGATCCTAAGAGTGCTGTCAAGCTGCGCATAGTGAGACTTCTCACGGAGAATTCTGACACTATGTACAATATGGGACTGCTGAATACAGAACTTAAGAATATTATACCCGGCTTCAGCATAAAGAAATATGGATACAGTAAGTTTTCAAGCTTTCTCAAAAGCTTCGGTTGTTTTGAGATCGTGGGAGACAGGGTAAAATTGACAGATAAGTAGAAAGTGTTTAATGCTTAAATATGTCAAAATTCAGAAAAAATGCCAAATAAATTAACGCTTTTTGTTGAAAATCAATAAGAATAGTGATAAATTGAAAATGTGGGTTTTCAGGTACAGAAAATTCACTATGGGGGAAGAAGTGTACGTGCATATTAAGGAGAGGCATAATCTATGATACTTATTGATACTCAAAAAGAGGAGTTTAGCAAATTAAAAGACATACGTGTTTTTGGACGTATAAGTCATGAGAACAGATTCAACAAGAATCTGCTCGTAATAGGTCTTGGGGGACTTGGAGGCAGGACCGTTTGCGCGCTTAAGGGTATGCTGATGGATAACATCACACCCGAGGATAACATTAATTTCCTCATGATAGATTCAGATATAGCAGAGATGGAGGCTACCATAGATGATAGCAAGGAGGGGGTAGGTTTCAATGCCCTTGAGGTTATCAGTATATACAGACCGGACATTGAGAATGTTCTGGAGAATGGAATCCAAAAGAATCCAATCCATGAGAATCTTGCAAACTGGATGGATCCTGAATTCCCGGCTATCACGATAGGAAGAGACGGAGCAAAGGGGAACAGACAGATTGGACGTCTGATGTTCTCGAATGCATATACGGATGTCAGGATGCTTCTTTTTGATAAGCTTCAGGATGTATACGACAAGACGACGGAGGGAACAGTCGATGTTCTGATCGTATCCGGAATCGCCGGAGGAACCGGAAGTGGAATCCTCTCAGATGTCGCATATAACATTCGTGCGTATGGCAAGGCGAAGAAGTGGAACAATCTGAGGATTGGCGGTTGCCTGCTCACACCGGATGTACTGTTCGGTCATAAGGCTGTATCCGAAGATACAGAGCTTGTGGCGAGACTCAATGCAAATGGATGTGCGACCCTCAAGGAAGTTGATTATTATATGAAGCTCTCCGAGAAGGATGACAACTATACATTTATCAGTAAGTCAAACAAGATGGTCATCAGGGAGAATCTCTTTGATGCCTGCATGCTTGTATCAGGTAGAAAGGACGAACAGGGCTACATACCTGAGGGATACATCACAAGGGATACAGCAAGCTTCCTCTACAGGCTAGCCAGCAACAAGTTCATTGGCAACAATGACGTGGAGAACGACAGGAAGCTTCTCAGGGATGTATTTTTTGAGAATGAGGGATATTCCATCACGAACTGGAAGATGGAGCAAAGTGACGAGAATATCAAGAAGTCAAACTGCTATTACAAGGTAGTAAGCGAGGCTGACTACCATATTCCTATCAAAGAGATAGAGAATATGTGTGAGAATGATCTGTTTTCCCAGGCATATAAGGGATTGTTCAGATCTCCGTTCAAGGAGGGCAATGCCGGGGAGGATATCAAGAATGTACTCACAGAGCTCACTGTATTCTTGCAGGAAGAGCAGGGTGAGAATATCAAACTTGCCGTGAACGGTCTCATACAGTACGGTCAGATCACCAAGCCTACATATAAGATGATAAAGAAGAATACGGACGGTCTTCGAGAGGGCTTTGCCAAGAAGATGGAGAACTTTGAGAAGGAACTTCCGGTTATCATAAAGTCGATGAAGAACAAGCTTTGGAGTTCACTTGATGATGTGATATCCAAATATATGAATGAGTTTGGCCCATATGGCGCAATAGATGTCATAGGTGCACCGAGTGCCGGTGTAACAGATTCTACAAAGGGTATGATGGCTGAAGTCAGAAAGCTTGAGAAGATGATGAAGGATTATACACCGTCGGGTGAATATACCAGAATCATTGATTCCATCAAGACCATTGTTGCGAAGAGATTCTTCACTTTCCCTTCAGCGAAGAGGGAGACTGAGAATGGTTATTTCGATGCATGCATCAAGGAAGCACTTGCTGCGGAGAGAACAAAGCTTATAGATGAACTCGATGCACAGGATCTGTTTGGAGATACACTTAGATGGCTTCAGCAGAGGGCAGAGAGACTTGACGAGATATATTCACAGTTTGGAGAGGATCTGAAGAATTCCATCGAGGATCTTGCGAATAACGGTGATAAGGCTGTTGGCAATATACTCAAGAAAGCCAAGAGACATGAATTCCTTCCGACTGATTATGTCACATCCAGAAGGATAAAAGAGATGGAGACAGGGATCATCAAGCTCATGCTGGACAACGAGTCCAATATAGACAGTGGAAGAGTTGTTCCTGTCAAGGATGAGATGGAGAAGATATACAGAGAGCTGTTTTCCGGTGTCGGAGCATATGGTCCTGAGAAGATGTTCACAGTGGCATTTGCTGATAAGAAGCTCACGGAGCAGGATCTCAACGTTATGTACGGATCTCCGATCAACGACAGGAGAACATCCATCATGGAGGAGGCTGCCAGGGCGTTTGTGGATGATATATCAGAGGAACAGCCTCTGTGTGTTCTTGCTGACGGATATAAGGAGAAGCTTCTTGCAAAGAAATATATATCGGTTCCAAATGTGATGCCGTATTTCAGCAAGGCAGTCAAAGCGATACTGATGGCTCCACCTTACAATGAGAAGGAGGATTCAATAACGCTCAATCCGGGTGAGATAGAGATCTCGATCGATGATATATTTGTCGGTGTTCCGGTATCCATGATGCAGTGTGCGATGGAGATGCAGATGGCTTACAATGCAGTATATGATTACAAGGGACTTCATATTGATGAGGTGAACAAGGATATGAAGAGCTTCCCTGATTTTGTCACAATATAGGTTAGTTTATACAGCCCTTTAATATGCGAGTATTAAGGGGCTGTATTGTTGTTATGACCATGGCGTATTTGGTAGAAAGAGATGGAATTGGATTTGAATAAATCTTTTAACGGATACAGAGCATATATAATGGATACGGGGGCATTTGCTGACGATGGGATATATGGCAGATGTCTGGATGCAGTATCGGAATACAGAAGGTGTAAGGTGGAACGTCTCAGGAGGCGGGATGACAGGAATGCCAGTCTTGCAGCGGGAATCCTGCTTGCACATGCTCTCAGGGAATGTGCCGGAATTGATGAACGGCTGGTCACGTATGAGAAGAATAAGGCGGGAAAGCCGTTTATAAAGGACATTCAGTTTTCGATAAGCCATACCGAGGGTTGTGTGGCGGCTGCGGTAGGCGGGGGGGCTTGTGGTGGGAAAGTAAGAAGAAGAGCACACAGCTAATACGCCCGCCTGTATTCGGATGAGGACAAAAAATGTGTGATGTCGTGTGCACACCCGGAAATATACAGCACATGTGTGTGGACAAGGCGCGAGGCGTACAGCAAGATGACCGGAACAGGCATACTTATGAAGGATGAGGAACAGCAAATGGTCATGGACAATGCACATATGGAGAAGAAGAATATCTGGCTGGGCAATTATGCCGTATGCAGGGCTGAGTGTGACGGCCGTATGCATATGGATGAAATAGCGGATCCTGCGCATGCAGAGGGAGATATGAATATAGACTTTATAGCTGCATTTTGCGCAGCTTCTGATGGAACTTTTTCACCGGATATTAAGATGATTGATTCGGCTGATATTGTGTGTTATTATGTTTAATTAGGTGTATTAGGAAGAACTACATAAGGAGAAAAAAATGAGTAAAAAAGCTACAAAGGCGCTTAACAATAAATATTATGTCGCAAGATATAATGCGTCTAAGGTGAACGATAACCTTACAAGCAGGGAGAAGAGTGCAGAGGTGCTCAATATAGACAGGACAAGGCTTTCAAGAATAGAGCTTGGCACAGTAGTTCCGTACCCTGAGGAGGTACTTTCCATGTCAAAGGCGTATGACATACCCGAGCTCTGTAACAGCTATTGTTCAGGCGACTGCCCTATAGGAAAAGAGACGGTGAAGCCGATAAATGCGGACAGCCTTGACAGGCTCATACTTCAGTTCCTCGGATCCTCCAAGAAGATGGAAGATATATCTGAGCAGCTTATAGAGATCACCGCTGATGGAATAGTCGACGAGACTGAGGTTGCAGCTTTTGATGCTGTCCTTGAGGAGCTGGAGAAGATGTCTGTGAATATACAGTCGCTTATGCTCTGGGCTCAGAAGAACAGGGACATTTTGAAGAATAAGAATCAATAAATTGTATATGAGGAAAAGATAATGGATGACAAGTTAAGAGAAGAGATCAACAGAAGAAGGACATTTGCCATAATTTCACATCCTGATGCAGGTAAGACTACACTCACAGAGAAGTTTCTGCTCTTTGGCGGCGCAATAAACACAGCGGGATCTGTAAAGGGAAAGGCAAATTCCAAATATGCAGTGTCGGACTGGATGGATATAGAGAAGGAGAGAGGTATCTCGGTAACCTCGTCTGTTCTGCAGTTCAATTATGACGGATATTGCATAAACATACTTGACACACCTGGACATCAGGATTTCTCGGAGGATACCTACCGTACACTTATGGCTGCGGATTCTGCGGTCATGGTGATCGATGCATCCAAGGGTGTTGAGGCTCAGACCATAAAGCTCTTCAAGGTATGTGTCATGAGACATATACCTATATTCACATTTATAAATAAGATGGACAGAGATGCAAGGGATACATTTGAGCTTCTCGATGATATAGAGACTGTTCTCGGTATCAAGACATGCCCTGTCAACTGGCCTATAGGTTCAGGAAAAGAGTTCAAGGGTGTATATGACAGAAAGACCAAGATAGTGTCCACGTTCCAGGCTATATCGACAGGTGGAGCCAAGAAGGCGGAGGAAACAGATTATCATATAGACGATGAGGCTCTCAAGGAGCTTGTCGGCCCATACCTCTTTGACCAGTTCAATGAGGAGATAGAGCTTATAGATGGTGCCACAGAGGAGATGGATATAGAGAAGGTCAGAGCCGGAGAGCTCTCCCCTGTATTTTTCGGTTCTGCGCTGAATACATTTGGTATCGAGCAGTTCCTGAACTATTTCCTTAAGATGACGACACCTCCTATCGGACGTAATTCATCAGAGGGAATCATAGATCCTGTAACAGAGCCGTTCTCAGCTTTTGTGTTCAAGATTCAGGCAAATATGAACAAGGCTCACAGAGACAGAATCGCATTTATGAGAATCTGCTCTGGTAAGTTTGAGGCAGGCATGGAGGTATATCATGCTGCCAGCAAGAGAAAGATCAAGCTTTCCCAGCCACAGCAGCTTATGGCTCAGGACAGGAAGATCGTCGACGAGGCGTATGCCGGTGACGTTATAGGTGTATTTGATCCTGATCTGTTCTCGATTGGAGATACGCTCACAACAGGCGGAAAGAAGTTTGAGTATGAGGGTATCCCTACATTTGCACCGGAGCACTTCTGCAGGGTTGTTCAGCTCAACAGCATGAAGCGTAAGCAGTTTGTCAAGGGTGTTACCCAGATTGCCCAGGAGGGTGCTATACAGATATTCCAGGAGTACACTGCGGGTCTTTCAGAGATCATAGTCGGAGTTGTCGGCGTACTTCAGTTTGATGTACTTAAGTACAGACTTGAGAATGAGTACGGCTGGGAGATAAGACTTGAGCCGATACCATATAACTATATCAGATGGGTGAAGGATCCTACCATAGACGTGACAAAGCTCAAGCGTGTGAGCGATGTCAAGAAGGTTAAGGACATGAAGGGTAATCCGCTTCTCCTGTTTGCAAATGAGTGGGTCATCGATCAGGTTCTCCAGCACAATGAGGGACTTGAACTTGAGGAGTTCAGAAAGAACTAGATATACGAAGATAAGAGACCATGAAGATGATGAGTGACTTAGGGCACAAATTGGTTTTCATGGTCTTTTTGCGTGTATATATATCAGTAAAAGTGGTGCAAATATGAATAAATTGGCATGTATCTGACAATCCTAGTGTTAGACAGATAACACGTGGAGGGACATGATATGGCGCTGAACAGAGTGGTTATATGTGGTGTAAATACATCGAAATTACCATATCTTACAGAGGATGAGAAGAACATGCTGTTTGACAGGATGGAGCAGGGAGACAGCTCTGCCCGGGAGGAGTTTATAGAGGGGAATCTCCGCCTTGTGCTCAGCGTGATCCAGAGATTTGGCAGTTCAAATGAGAATCCGGATGATCTGTTCCAGGTTGGCTGTATAATTTTGACAGAAGTCTCAATGTCAAATTCAGTACGTACGCTGTGCCTATGATCATAGGTGAGTGCAGAAGGTATCTCAGAGATAACAATGCTATAAGAGTATCAAGGTCATTGCGTGATATAGCCTACAAGGCGATATATGCCAAGGAAAATCTCCAGAAGACAAAGGATAAGGAGCCGACGATAGAGGAGATAGCGGAGGAGATAAGTATACCGAAGGAAGATATAGTCATGTCGCTTGATGCCATATCGGCACCGCTGTCCCTGTATGAGCCGGTGTATCAGGAGGGTGGAGACACCTTGTACATCATGGATCAGATAAGAGACAGAAAGAATAAGGAGGAGATGTGGGTTGAAAACCTTGATCTCAGAGAGGCTATGGACAGGCTGTGCGACAGGGAGAAGAATATAGTGAGGCTGAGATTTTTTGAGGGAAAGACCCAGACGGAGGTGGCGGAGGAGATATGCATATCCCAGGCACAGGTCAGCCGCCTCGAGAAGAATGCGATAAAAAGTCTTAGAAGGTATCTTGAGGACAAGTAATAGTGATACACAATATAAATATCCCCGCTGTTTTTACAATAACAGCGGGGATATTTATTGTGCAATACATGCATATAGTGATAGAAGACGATCAGATGAGATAACTTGTACCGAGATCAACATCCTTTACATCGTGTCTGGTTACAAGGCCATCTTTTTCTATGTCGTGCTGTATCTTTTTCAGTGTTTCCATTGGAAGTTCGGTCATAAGAGCAACCTCCTCAAGAGAGATATCGACCTTGAGCATCTTTTCTGCCATATCGTATTTGGCTTTTGTTGTATTGTTCATAAAAATCACTCCTTGGTGTGCTTGGTTAAATCCTGCTCAGCCCATGCTAAGAACTTGTCGTTTGCATCGATCACCTTCTGCATTGCAGCGTGTCCCGGAGCACCGATTGTGTTACGCTTCTGAACACATTCTTCCATGCTGATGGCTGTATATATGTCATCTTCAAATACAGGACAGATGGCCTTGTACTCGTCGAGACTAAGCTGGTCGAGGGAGATGTTCTCCTCTATGCACTTCAGAACGAGCTGGCCGACGATGCCGTGTGCATCACGGAAAGGTACACCGTGATTTACAAGGTAATCTGCGGCATCTGTTGCGTTGGTGAATCCGTTCTTGGCTGATGCTTCCATTCTAGGCTTGTTGACTGTCATGGTGGCTATCATGCCTGTGAACAGTGCGAGACATCCCTTTACAGTGTCTATCGCGTCAAATGTGAGCTCCTTATCCTCCTGCATGTCCTTGTTGTATGCGAGAGGGATTCCCTTCATGGTTGTGAGAAGGGAGGTGAGAGCACCGTAAACCCTGCCTGTCTTACCTCTTACGAGCTCGGCTATATCCGGGTTCTTCTTCTGTGGCATGATAGAGCTTCCTGTGCTGTATGAATCATCGAGCTCAACAAACTGATATTCATTTGAGTTCCAGATGATGATCTCCTCGGAGAAACGTGAGAGATGCATCATGATGGTAGACATGGCGGATAAAAGCTCTATGCAGTAATCCCTGTCGGCAACTGAATCCATGCTGTTGAGAGTCGGACCGTAGAAGTCCAGCAGAGAAGCGGTGAGCTCTCTGTCGAGCGGATATGTGGTTCCTGCTAGGGCACCTGATCCGAGAGGACAGTAGTTCATTCTGTCATATATATCGTTCATTCTGTCGTAGTCACGCTTGAACATCTCCATGTATGCTCCAAAGTGATGTGCCAGAGTTATTGGCTGTGCCTTCTGGAGGTGAGTAAATCCAGGCATGTATGTGTCGATGTGCTCATTCATAAGTCTGTGAAGAGTAGTCAGAAGCTTGTAAATAAGCTCCTTGAGCTCGATGATCTCGTCTCTTACATAGAGCTTCATGTCCAATGCAACCTGGTCGTTCCTGCTTCGTCCGGTGTGAAGCTTTTTGCCCACATCGCCGATCCTGTCTATGAGATTTGCCTCGACAAAGCTGTGTATATCTTCGTATTCTGAAGTGATCTGCAGAGAACCGTTCTCCACATCGTTCAGTATGCCCTTAAGTCCCGCTATGATCTGATCTCTTTCCTCGTCAGTGAGAATACCGGATGAAGCGAGCATGGTTACATGCGCGATACTTCCGCGGATATCCTGTCTGTAGAATTTCTGATCAAATGAAATAGATGCGTTAAAGTTATATACTAATTTGTCTGTTTCTTTTGTGAAGCGTCCGCCCCAGAGCTGAGCCATATTAAATCCTCTTTTCTGTTATTTTTTTGTTTTAGGTTGAAAACTGAGTAAATTATAAGGTAGTTTTCAAACAACGTACATTTTACAACATAAAAGTTCGCATATCAACACAAATAAGGTTTATTTATAACCACAGGAAATGCGTGGTTGGTGCTTGCGGCGCAAAAGTACAGATGATAAAATATACAGGCGGATCACCGCAGCAAAGCAGGGATGGAGGATTGACAGGAAGTTTGGGTACAAAAAAGAAGATTCTTGGAGTTATAAGTATTGTAGTTGTTCTCTCGCTGATGATGGTGGGAGTGCGGTGGTTGTTCTTCAATGTGATCAAGAGCAGCCAGATGCTTGATGGCCTGGTGGAGTTCCGGGCGGCCGTTGTCCAGGATATGGAGGACGGAAACGAGTCGGGCATGTATTATGTAAGTAATGTGGCGAAAAGTGATGTGCACAACATCAACAAATATATAGATTCGGCATACGGCTCAGTGGATACGTACAGGATAATAATCGAGACGGGAAGATATCTGGCAATACAGCTCAACTATGAACTGTCGGATAATTATTATGCTGTCAGGAAATATATAGAAGGAACGGATATCCCGGAGGACAACATAAGGGCGAAGCAGATATATGAGGTGATCGACAGCTTTATAAATGACAACATTTCAGATGGCATGAGCGACCTTGACAAGGAGATCGCCGTGCACGATTATATAGTGGAAAACTGTGTCTATGGATATCCCGACAATAATGATGATGCATATACGGCATATGGAGCGCTGGTGCTTCACCAGAGCGTGTGCGACGGCTACGCTGAGGCGTTCTTTATAATCATGTCCTGTCTGGGCGTCAAATGTGACATAGTAGTCGGAAGCACGGAGGAAGGACTTCATGCATGGAATCAGATAGAGCTCGGCGGAGAATGGTATAATGTGGATCTGACATGGGATGACTCGCTGCCGGATATGGGCAGCTATCTGAAGCACACCTATGTGAATGTCGATGACAGCACACTGGAACTGACTCACTCATGGGAAAAGCAATTCTACAGAGAGTGTGCCGACACAGCGTATAATTTCTATAAAAAGAGGTTTTATACCTATGACTCGTTCGATGAGTATAAAAAAGGCATAAGGATACAGATGGGCGGCAGTAATGTGCTGGAAGCTGCTATATATACAGATGACGAAACATTTGACTTGTCATTTCTGTACAATTATGGCAATATAAGGTCTATAAATTATGTGGTGGAAGATATGGGCGGCTACAAAGTTGTCGTCGTATATCTTAATATGAAGTGATAAAAATAGAATTGACATAATGGCGCGGAGGTGCGATATGCGAAAAAGAGAGTTTATGGATGAGCTGAAGAAAGCTCTTGATGGAAATGTCTCAACGCAGACATATTATGACACGATAAATTATTATGAGGATTATTTTAAGAAGCAGAAAGAAGCAGGCAAGTCAGAGGAGGAGATATGTTCATCTCTGGGATCTGCAAGACTGATCGCCAAGACGATCATTGACACAGAGGGACAGGGCGCAAGCGGAAGATATTATGATACAGAATCCTCTTCGTATGATGGCAGCTACAACACCCGCAAAGCCAGCGGAAGCAGTCAGAAGGGCTGGCATGTAAATGTGGACGACGAGGGCAATACAAGCTTTGCTTATGGCAAGCTTGATTTCAGTTCACCGATAGGCAAGGTGCTGACAGCGATAATACTCATTCTTGTGGCTGCACTTGTTATAGGTATAGTGCTTGGAGTTATCTGGCTGGGATTTAAGATAGTGTGGTATATCGTGATACCTGTTGTCATCATTCTGTTCATAGTGAATCTCATTATTTACCTGTTTGGTGGAGGCCGATAAAAAATAAAATAAAAAAAGTGAAAAAAGTTGTTGACAAAACATGGTCACTTGAGTATACTAACAAAGGTGTCAGCGATGACACGAAGTAATATGGGATCTTAGCTCAGCTGGGAGAGCATCTGCCTTACAAGCAGAGGG
>ERZ780034.674-NODE-674-length-12313-cov-2.244_pt1 | contig 12313 bp, 10 predicted proteins | sample MGYA00511855_ERZ780034 | MGnify/ENA primary metagenome ERZ780034 (study PRJEB29588, sample SAMEA2148024) | human gut metagenome | biome: human gut; feature: human-associated habitat; material: faeces | place: Denmark | collected 2008/2010 ...
AGTAGTATTATCGGACGCTTCCTGAACTGGATGTTAGTGCCGATGTACACACGCGTATTTACCGATACCGGCGATTTTGGTATTGTTACCAACTTATACGGCTGGGTAGCCCTGTTGCTGGTGCTCCTAACCTTCGGTATGGAAACCGGGTTCTTCCGGTTTATCAATAAGAAAGAAGAAACAGAACCGATGCGGGTTTATGCCACAACGATGGCGTGGGTTGGCGGATTATCCGGAACTTTCCTGCTATTGTCGTTGCTGTTTCTGCAACCGATAGCCGATGCTTTGCGTTATACGGCTCCGTTGGAATATTTAGGCATGATGTTGGGCATTACGGCAGTAGATGCATTCTGTTGTATTCCTTTTGCCTATCTGCGTTATGCCGGTCAGGCCTATCGTTTTGCCGGTATCAAGTTATTGGGCATCTTTCTGAATATCTTCCTCAATATCTTCTTCCTGGTGATTTGTCCGTGGCTATATACCCGAATGCCCGAAGCCATCGGTTGGTTCTATCGTCCGGATTACGGAGTCGGTTATGTCTTCGTAGCCAATGTGATTACCACAGGTATTACTTTCCTTTGCCTCTTGCCGAGTATGTTGCCCGGCTTCAAGGCTCGTCCGAACGGAACGTTGCTGAAAGAGATGCTGCATTACTCCTTCCCTATTCTGATCCTGGGAATTGCCGGAATCTTCAATCAGACAGCCGACAAGATCCTTTTCCCGCTCTTGTTTGACGACAAGACGGAAGCCTATCGTCAGTTAGGTATCTACGGCGCCTGCTTCAAGGTTGCCGTGGTGATGGTGATGTTCATCCAGGCCTTCCGGTATGCCTACGAACCCTTTATCTTTGCCAAGAACAAAAGCGAAGGAAATACGAAGGCGTATGCCGAAGCCATGAAATACTTCATCATCTTCTCCTTGTTTATTTTCCTGGGAGTCATGTTCTACATCGACATCATCAAATACTTTGTCGGCAGCCGGTATTACGACGGTCTGCAAGTGGTGCCGATTGTTATGCTGGGAGAATTCTTCTTTGGCATTTACTTTAACCTCTCTTTTTGGTATAAGCTGATTGATCAGACCCAATGGGGAGCCTACTTCTCGATAATTGGTTGTGCAGCCACGGTGGCGATCATTATCCTTTTTGCTCCGACCTACGGCTATATGGCTTGTGCCTGGGCTTCGTTCTGCTGTAATCTGCTGATGATGTTGCTATCCTATTTCATCGGACAGAAGAAATATCCCATCGCTTATGATCTGCGGTCGGCTGCTCTTTATTTCGGATTAGCGGCTGTCCTGTATGTTGTCGGTATGTATGTTCCTTATCCCTCCCCCGGAGTGGCCCTTTTGGTGGGGGCCGGTTTGTTGATCGGGTTCGTGGCTTTTGTGATCCGGCGGGATTTACCACTGACGGAGATTCCATACATTGGGAATCGCCTGAAAAGGTCTTAATCTGGCAGCAAGAACAGATTCTTGCTGTCTGATACGACTGTTTACTTACTTTTATTTATAAATTTGCAGCTTCAAATAAGAAAGTTATGGAGAAAGAGTCACTATATGTACAAATTAAAGCCTTTTTTGCCCGCATATTTGATGTAAGGCAGGAGCAAGAAGACGAACAAGAAACCATTGATTCGATCAAGAAAGGTGTGGAGTTTAAAGGAACGAACCTTTGGGTCTTGATCTTTGCCACCTTTATTGCTTCCCTCGGATTGAATACCAATTCAACGGCGGTTATTATCGGTGCCATGTTGATTTCTCCTTTGATGGGACCGATCATGGGATTCGGTTTAGGATTAGGTATTTCAGACTTCGAACTGATCAAACGTTCTTTCCGTAATTTTGCCATCGCAACGGTGTTCAGTGTGATCACATCTTCCATTTATTTCTTGATCTCCCCGATCAGTGAGGCTCAAAGTGAATTGCTGGCCCGTACGCAGCCTACATTATACGATGTATTGATTGCTTTCTTCGGTGGATTGGCCGGTATCGTGGCCAGTTCGACAAAGAGTAAGGGAAATGTGATCCCCGGTGTAGCGATCGCGACTGCCTTGATGCCGCCTCTTTGTACGGCAGGATTTGGTTTGGCTACCGGCAATCTGTATTATTTCTTCGGAGCTTTCTATCTGTTCTTCATCAACAGTGTATTCATCAGTTTGGCAACCTATCTGGTCGTGCGTGTCCTGAAGTATCCGAAGAAAGTATTCCTGGATAAAGACCACGAGAAACGGGTTACACGTTATGTGGGTATCATTGTGATCTTTACCATTGTGCCTAGTTTGTTCCTGAGTTACCGTTTGGTCAAGACGACTTATTTCAACCAGCAGGTACTGAATTATGTGAATACCGAGCTGGCTTTCCCGAATACACAGATTCTGAGTAAGACGATCACGAATACTTCCGACAAGAAGGAAATTAAAGTGGTTTTGATTGGCGATAATGTTTCCGATTCGACCATCGAGAGTGCCCGCAACCGCCTTCCGAATTACGGATTGAAGGATGTCAGTCTGGTCGTACAGCAAGGTTTCTCGGAACAGGAGACCGATATCAATAAGTTGAAGAGTTTGTTAATGCAGGATTTATATAAGAACAGCGAACAGGTATTGCGGACGCAGGCCATGCAGATTGATTCGCTGCAACGTGAGTTGAAGAGTTATCACGACGATCGGCTTCTGGCAGAGCAGATCAAGCCCGAAGTGAAGGTACTCTTCCCCTTTGTACGGGAGATTTCCTGTACGCATACTTGTCTGATTCCGGTGGATTCAGATACACAGAAGCCGATTATGCTGATTTATGTCAAGAGTTCTGAGAAAATATCGGCTGAAAACAAGCGGAAGCTGACGGAATGGTTGTCGGCACGAACCCAGGTGAAAACAATTAAATTATTAATAGAAAACGAATAAGAGAATGAATTGGAAAAAACAGATTTGGAGTGTTTTGCTTCTGTTTGCTGCTTTAGGCCAAGTGTATGCCGATGAGGGCATGTGGGTGTTGAAAGAATTGAACAAGCAGAACTTGGCTCGCATGAAAGAATTGGGTTTCACACCCTCGTATGAACAGTTGTATAGCGAAACGGATCCGTGTGTGGCAAATGCCGTTGTTATCTTTGGTGGCGGATGTACCGGTATTACCGTTTCACAGGAAGGATTGATCTTCACGAATCACCATTGTGGTTATGGTGCTATCCAGCAACTTAGTAGTGTGGAACATGATTATTTGAAAGATGGTTTTGTTTCTCAAAGTAAAGAACAGGAATTGCCTGTACCGGGATTGACCGTGAAGTATCTTCGCCAGACTATCGATGTATCTGATCGGATCAATAGTGTCATTGGCAAGATTGACGTCGGATGGCGGCCGACTCTATCGGAAATGTATTGTGTGATTCGATTGGAGTAGATGAGTTCAAGCAGGCAAGTGTTATCCCGTTCTATTCAGACAACAAGTATTACCTCATTGTATATAATGTATTCCGTGATGTCCGTATGGTATTTGCTCCACCCAGTTCAGTAGGTAAATTTGGTGGTGATACAGATAACTGGATGTGGCCGCGTCATACTGGCGACTTCTCTATCTTTCGTGTTTATGCCAACGCGAATAATGAACCGGCTGAATACAGCAAGGACAACAAACCTTACTCTCCGAAGTATGTAGCAGAGGTCTCTTTGCAGGGTTATCAGGATAAAGACTTTGCCATGACGATCGGTTTCCCGGGAAGTACCAGCCGTTATCTGTGTTCATGGGGCGTACAGCAGCGTATCGAGGATGAGAATATCCCGCGTATCGAAGTGCGTGGTATCAAACAGGAAATCTGGAAAAAGGCCATGTCTGAGAGTGATGCGGTACGTATCAAATATGCGTCGAAGTATGCCGGCAGTTCTAATTATTGGAAGAACTCGATCGGTATGAACAAAGGATTGGCCCGTCTGGGTGTCATTGCCCGCAAGCAGGAACAGGAACAGGCTTTTGCTGCTTGGGTAGCTCAGGATCCGCAACGTCAGGCAAAATATGGCGAAGTTCTTAATCTGTTGAAAGAGGGTTATACTTCAGCCAATGAATGCCAGCGTGCTTTGGTTTATCTGTTGGAATCGTTGGAACGTGGAACGGAAATCGTCAGCTTGGCGCGTATGGTGAACAGCTTTGATGCCGAGGGTTCGACCGATGAAGAACGTCAGATCTTCTTGGAAGACCGGATCAAACCGTTCTTCAAGGATTATGAACCGGCGCTCGACCAGCAAGTGTTGGCTGCTATGATGCAGATTGCGAAAGAACGTATTCCGGCTGCTTATTTACCGGATGAGTTTGCCAACATCGACAAGAAGTACAAAGGCGATTATAAGAAGTATGCTGCTGATGTCTTCAAGAAGACGAAGTTGCTTTCGTATGATAACATCGTGAACTTCATTTCTGATCCGAAGAAGAATGCCAAACTGAAGAAAGATCCGGCTTTTGCCCTCAGTCTTTCCTCTTTTGTGGCTTTGATCGAATTGAAGAATCACCTGAATGAATCGGCTGACAAGATTACAAAGGGCGAACGTCTGTATCTGGCTGGTTTGATGGAAATGTATCCAGACAAGACTTTCTATTCGGATGCCAACTTTACGATGCGTGCCAGCTATGGTAGCATTGGTGGTTATCGTCCGTATGATGCTGCCTGGTATAACTATTTCACAACCGAAAAAGGTATCTTGGAAAAACAAGATCCGACCAACGATGAGTTCTGGGTACAGGAAGAAATCCTGGATTTGGTACGCAGTCGCGACTTTGGTCAGTATGCCAACGAAAATGGAGATCTTCAGCTTTGTTTCTTGACTAACAATGATATTACTGGTGGTAATTCAGGTAGTCCGATCTTCGATAAGAATGCTCGTCTGATTGGTTTGGCCTTCGACGGTAACTGGGAAGCCATGAGTGGTGATATTGCCTTCGAACCGGAATTACAGCGTTGTATCGGTGTTGATATCCGTTACGTTTTGTTCATGATCGATAAGTGGGGCAAATGTCCTCGATTGATCCAGGAATTGAAATTGGTAAAATAATCCGATATTCAGATTATACATAGAGCCGTGGTATGCCGCGGCTCTAATTGTTTTCTGCTGTCTGGTGCTACAGCGGCAGGCAATTTGGTAATTATAAACAGATAGTCCCGGAGATTCAGAAGTACATAAGCAATCTGAATTTCCGGGACTATCTATTTGATCTGTCTATTCTGTACGGATTAGGCTAAAGAAAGCCTTTATACGCTATAATAATACTCTTTATTGGGATTATTTGCTGTCCGATTCACGCAGTAAAGGCAGGATTACAGCCGGATCACCGTCGTTGGGTGCCGGTTCTATCCGAAGCAGATGGGCAATCAGTCCATACAGATTGACATTCGCCATTGCCGGTGTTTCTATTCCCTGCTTGAAAGACGGACCGGCAGCATAGAAAATAGCCTCCATCTCCGGTTGATAATTATCATAGCCGTGCGCTCCACCTAAGGCAGGATTAGCTTTATCCTTGGAACGGAAATGAACCATGGTGCCGATGTTGGGTGCTACAATCAAGTCGCCTATACGCGGATTTGTACCATAAACGAATTGTGCCGGGACTTCATCTTTCTTCCAAACGGTTACATGCGGTACTTTCTTTAGTATTTCATACGCCGTTTCCGTGTAGGAAGCCCGTGGATAAAGCAACGTCGGGACGCCTTCTACCACCATCTCAAAGCTGTCTCGCGGAAGATAATCTCCTAAGTTGACATAATTTTCAGGCTTGTAAGTAGCCATACCATGATCAGAAACGATGATGAAATCAATCTGGTTGAAGATATCCAGCTGGCGAGCCTGATTGAAGAAATGAGCTAATACGCGGTCCAGTTCCTCAATGACGGGTACAACAGCCGAAGAATCCGGACTGTAGACGTGTCCGCTGTGATCCGGTTCTTCCATATACCACATGATGAGATGCGGACGTGTTGCTGCCGGTTTCTTTAACCAGGCAATGACCGAATCAGCCCGGTCTATAAACGGAACCTTCGAATCAAATTTCTTCCAGGTAGAAGGCTGATGCCCGTTAACGGCCGTTTCACTGCCTACCCAGAAATAAGTAGCCGTCCGTACTCCTTGACGTTCTGCCGTATTCCAGATGGGTTCTCCTCCGTAATACTTCGGATCTTCAACGGCTTTCCGGTCGCTGATCTTATAGATACTGCTGTCCAGATCAGTCGCCCAAAAGGTATTATGCACCAATCCGTGATGATCCGGATGCAAACCGGTTGCCATGCTGTAGTGATTCGGGAATGTCACACTGGGATAACATGGACGAAAAGCCGACTTCACTCCTACCTTTGCCAGAGAATCGAGTACAGGCGTATGTGCCCGATCGGGATACTCAGAGCGGAATCCATCCATGGATAAAACTACTACATACCGTTCCTGCTCGTTTGTAGTCGAACAAGAAGTAAAAAATATCCAGCTCATTAGAAATAAGCTGGATAACAAAGTAAATGATTTAAAACGGTTCATATAAATAAAATTAAGTTCGTCAGCTTGTCTAGATTTATCCTTTAAATCTTCTTTTCTATCAAAGCCTGAACTACATTGATAACGTAATCGCCCAGTTTTTCGCTTTCACTGACCATATCCATGTAATAAACGCCATCCTGATACTGGTACAGTTTATTATTGATATCTTCAATGTTATGGGCTTTCAACTGATTACGATAATTGTTGATTTCGTTTTCAATGTTGTATGATTCGTTGATGTCTTTAGAATTCAATTCCGACTTGTGCATGATTACGTTCATCCGGTCGAGAGCACTGCTTACCAGCTTGAACATTTGATCAATATGCGCATTCTGTTCATTCGTGAATACCGACTTGAATTCGTTACGCCGCTTGATGGTACGCGCCAGGTTGTTACATGAATCGGCAATACTTTCAATCTCACTGACGGCGCGCAGCAATACGCGAATCTCTTCCTTACCTTCCGAACTCAAGCGTCCTTCGGCTACTTGGGTAAGGTAATTGGCAATCTCAATTTCCATCCGGTCACTGATATTCTCGTATTTTTCTACCCGGCTGTATGTCTTCAGGAATACATCCTCGTCTTTTTCATACAATAACTCTTTTACCATATTAAACATCTTTGATGTCCGTTCGGCAAATAAAGTAATTTCCTTCTGTGCCTGCAGAATGGATAATTCGGATGTTGACAACATACCTCCGGTGATGTACGATAGGCGATATTCTTCATCCTCTTGTTTGGTCCGGATGATGCCACATACGGTTTTTTCGATCAGGTTGACAAACCAGATCATGATAAATGTATTACTGATATTGAATGCCGTATGGAATGCTGCCAGCTTAAATGAAACAGCTACGACCGGATCGGTTACATGCATTACTTTAACGACAAACCAGGAAACCGCTTCTGTAAAAGGATAAAAGACTATTAGTACCCAAGCCACGCCAAAGAGGTTAAACATCAGATGCGCCAATGCAGCTCTGCGGGCCTGTGTGTTCCCTGTCAGAGCGGCCAGATTGGCTGTAATTGTTGTTCCAATATTTTCCCCTAAAACCAAAGCTACTCCTAGGTGGTAGTCAATCCAACCGTTAGCACACATGATGAGGGTGATAGCCATGGTAGCAGCCGATGCTTGCACAATCATGGTTAATACGGCTCCGATGATCAGGAATAAAAGGATGGAGAAGAATCCCATGTCGGTATAATTCTGGACGAAAGCCAACATGTCGGGATTAGCTCCCAAATCTGGTGCGTTGTTCTTTAAATAGGCTAATCCCATGAACAGGAATGAAAAACCGAATATAAATTCGCCTACTGATTTACGTGAACTTTTACCCGAGAAGAAAAGAGGAATGGCAAAAGCCAATAAAGGCAAGGCGAATGCGGATATATCCACTTTAAACCCTAAAGCTGAGATGATCCAGGCGGTTACAATAGTTCCATGATGACACCAATGGATTGTTTCAGTGTGAGAAGTCCTGCATTGACAAAGCTGACCACCATAACAGTAGTGGCAGAGGAAGATTGAATCAATGCAGTAATCAATACACCAGTCAATACGCCGGTTACTCGGTTGGTTGTCATGGCAGTCAGGATCTTTCGCAAACTGTCTCCGGCAAACTTTTGCAAGCCTTCGCTCATGATTTTCATGCCGTATAGGAACAATGCCAATGATCCTATCAGACGGAGAAGGTCAAAAAATGAATAGTCCATCTAAAATTAGTTTAAGTGGATTGAATATCCGATTAATATTTCTATCTTTAGTGATGCAAAAATAATAAAATTGACTGAATTTTATGGCTGAACAGATCACTATTTATTGCAAAAATACCGGCAAATATTATGATGTACCGGTAGGTTCTTCGCTATTGGAAATCTATCAAATCGTGGGAGAACCGCTCACCTATCGTCCGTTGAATGCTCAGGTAAATAACCGGACACAGGATTTGACTTATACTTGCTGGCAACCCAAAGATATTGAATTCGTTGATTATACGCATCCTTCAGGAATGCGTACGTATGTACGTACGTTGTGCTATGTCCTTTCCAAAGCGGTACATGACGTCTTTCCGGAAGCTACGCTGAATATCGAACATTCTATCTCCAAGGGTTATTTCTGTACGATTCATAACGGGAAGCCTGCTGATATAGATATGCTGGCACAGATCCGGCAACGGATGAAAGAGATTGTTGATGCAGATATTCCACTGAAGTTACATACGGTACAGTCGGAAAAGGCTATCCAGTTGTTCCGCGAAGTCGGTATGGAAGATAAGGCAAATCTGATCGAATCGAGTGGCATGATGTATGCTTCTTATTATGAACTGGAAGGTTATGTGAATTACTTTTATGGTGGTTTGGCGCCTTCTACCGGATATGTACCCGTCTTTGAGTTGGAGCCTTATCTGGATGGTGTCTTGTTGCGAGTACCGGAACGGACTAATCCGCACGTGCTGGCTCCGAAGGTTCTTCAGAATAAGATGTTCGAGGCTTATAAGGAACATTTGAACCTGCAACGGGCTCTTGGATTGAATAATGTCGGTGATTTGAATATGGCATTGGAGCATGGACATGCCTCGGAGGTTATTATGATTTCGGAAGCCATGCAAGAGAAGAAAATCGCCCGTATTGCGGATGAAATAGCAGAACGGTACAAGAAAGGGGTACGCATTGTTCTGATTGCCGGTCCTTCTTCGTCTGGAAAGACAACAACCTGTAAGCGGTTGGAAATACAGTTGGCTACTAATCTTCTTCGTCCGGTTGGTATATCCTTGGACGATTATTTTGTCAACCGGGAAGATACGCCGAAAGATGAATCGGGCGATTATGATTTTGAATCATTGTATGCTTTGGATCTGCCTTATTTCAATTCAGATTTGCAACGCTTGATCAATGGGGAAGAAATAGAATTGCCTTCGTTTGATTTCAATTCCGGCAAACGGGTTTATAAGGGAAAGAAAATGAAGCTTTACGAAAATTCCGTGATTGTAATCGAAGGGATTCATGCCTTGAATCCGGAATTGACGGCTCACCTGGATGATTCGTTGAAGTACCGGATTTATGTCTCGGCGCTGACTTCCATTTCGCTGGATAATCATAACTGGATTCCGACGACCGACAACCGGCTGCTGCGTCGTATTATCCGGGATTATCGTTATCGCGGTTATTCAGCTGAAGAAACGATCAACCGATGGCCAAGCGTACGGCGGGGAGAAGATAAATGGATATTCCCGTATCAGGAATATGCGGATGCAACGTTCAACAGTGCGATGTTGTATGAGTTGGCCGCTTTACGGGCGTATGCCGAACCGATTCTGGCCAATGTGCCGGAACGTTCTCCTGCCAATGTCGAAGCATACCGATTACTCCGGTTCATGCGTTATTTCAAGTATATTCCGCAGGAAGATTTGCCTAAGACATCATTGTTAAGAGAATTCTTGGGCGGCGGCAGTTTTGAGTATTGAAATATTCTTTTCTGATAGAATCAGGCACAGACAACACGGTAGCAATTGCATGTAACCTGGCCGTATAGTCTGTGCCTGCTTGTTTTATCCTTTGATCGGATCAAATCCTTCACCATATACTCCTCTGACAATACTTTGCGAGATAAAGGCATTATGGTCAATACTCTTTACCAATCGGAAAATAGCGGCAGATTCGGATTTCTTCGCCAAGAGGACAACTACTTTGACCGGACGTTTCGAATAACCTCCTGTTCCGTCCAGAATCGTACAGCCTCGACCTATATCATGCAGGATGCGTTCTACAATCTCGTCGTGCTTCTGCGAAAAGATCAGGAATTGGACAGACTGGCGGTTTCCATTCATCACCCAGTCTAATAAATAGTTGCTGATAACCATTTCTACAAAACCAAATACGATCTTTTCTACATCGTGGAACAAGACATACGAAGAACCGATGATGAAGAAGTCGCAGAACAGCAAAGCTCGTCCGATCGATATGTCTTTGTATTTGTTGACGATCGCTCCGATAATATCGGTACCACCCGTACTTCCGTTGGCCGAAAAGACTAAACCCAGACCAGCACCACACAAACAACCTCCGATGATGATTGACATAAACGGTTCGTTCTTGATGATCGGTTCTGTTAATAACATCTCAAACAGCGACAGAGAAGCCGACAGCGAGAATACGCCGAAGATCGTTTTCAACAAGAATTTCAGCCCCAGGATTTTCAAAGCAACAGCCAACAAAATGATATTAATGACAAAGTAAGAAATAGACACCGGAATCAATTGTCCGCTGGCAAAGTAAATCAAGGCACAAATACCACTCAACCCTCCCGTGATAATTTCATTGGAAAGAATGAACCCATTAAAACCGAAACCATAAAGCAAGGTTCCCAACAGGATCATCAGGTAATCCTGTATTTCGAAAAAATACTTATTGGATTTGAGATTCATAGTATTATTATTTAAATTGAAAATTAAAAATGGACAATTGACAATTATGAGGATTGAATTGTCAATTGCCCATTACTCGTTATTTGTTATCCATTGACTACGATATTGACAATCTTCTTCGGTACGACGATGATCTTCTTCACCGACTTACCTTCCAGCCATTTGGCTGAGTTTTCGTGGTTCAGAGCTGTCTTCTCCACTTCTTCTTTCGGCATGTCGGCTGGCAATTCCAGGTTGAAACGAACTTTACCGTTGAAAGAGATGGCATAGACGGCTGTATTCTCTACCAGATAAGCTTCGTTGTAGGCCGGCCATTGGGCATCGCACACTGTAGTGTTATGGCCTAATTCATGCCACAGCTCTTCTGCTACGTGCGGAGCAAACGGAGCAAGCAGGATGACCAGCGGTTCCAAGATGGCCTGTTTGTTGCATTTCATAGCACTCAGCTCATTGACACAGATCATGAAGGCACTGATAGAAGTGTTATAAGAGAAGTGCTCAATATCAAACGTAACCTTCTTGATCAGCTTGTGCAGCGACTTCAGTTCTTCTGCCTTCGGCTCGTCTTTGCTTACCTGCAGGCTGTCTGCCGTTCCGTAGAACAACGTCCAGAGTTTCTTCAGGAAGCGGTGTACACCGTCGATTCCGTTGGTATCCCATGGCTTTGACTGTTCGATCGGGCCTAAGAACATTTCATACAGACGCAAGGTGTCAGCACCGTATTTCTCAACAATGACATCCGGATTGACTACGTTGAACATCGATTTTGACATCTTCTCAACAGCCCATCCGCAGACGTATTTACCGTCTTCCAGGATAAATTCGGCTGTGTTGTATTCCGGACGCCAGTTCTTGAAGGCTTCTACATCCAAAATATCGTTGGATACGATGTTGACATCCACATGCAACGGAGTCACGTCGTATTGATCTTTCAAACCTAATGATACGAATGTATTGGTATCTTTGATACGATAAACGAAGTTCGAACGTCCTTGGATCATACCCTGGTTGATCAGCTTCTGGAACGGTTCTTCTTTGACACTGATACCCAGGTCGTGCAGGAACTTATTCCAGAAACGAGAATAAATCAGGTGACCGGTAGCATGTTCGGTTCCTCCTACGTACAAATCAACGTTCTGCCAGTATTCGTCGGCTTCCTTGGATACCAGAGCCGTGTCGTTGTGCGGATCCATATAACGCAGGTAATAAGCGCTTGATCCCGCAAATCCCGGCATTGTATTTAATTCCAATGGGAAGACTGTCTTCTGATCGATCAGTGCGTTATCAACGACTTCACCTTTTTCTACATCCCAAGCCCATTTCGTTGCATGTCCCAATGGAGGTTCGCCGCTTTCGGTCGGCAGGAACTACGCCCCTTACGG
>ERZ780034.684-NODE-684-length-12191-cov-2.33462_pt1 | contig 12191 bp, 10 predicted proteins | sample MGYA00511855_ERZ780034 | MGnify/ENA primary metagenome ERZ780034 (study PRJEB29588, sample SAMEA2148024) | human gut metagenome | biome: human gut; feature: human-associated habitat; material: faeces | place: Denmark | collected 2008/2010 ...
TAGTATGCCAAAAAAATTAGGATTCCGGGATAACCGCTTCGCCTACGCGGCCGCTGGCTTCGTAGCCTGCGCAGATAGCTGAAATGAGCTGCTTGCCGCTTTTGTGCTCCGCTTCGCAGACAGCCAGTGCGGGAGAAACAACAACGCAGGCCGGATGGATAATAGATGGGTTATGCAGGTCATCGAAATCCAGACTGTGGGAAGCAGCACTGTTGATAAAGGCTGCGTTCAGGGCACCGGCCTTTTTGGCGGGAAGGCTGCCGAAAATATTTGCCTGCGGTGCATCTCCCTGAAGAATAACATCATGTATAATACGTACAGGTTTTTCCTGCGAACCGCGGATAGTAATTCCCAGCCAGTCCAACAGACATTTTTTAGCCATTTCGATGCTGTGAGCAGAAAGCTTTTCGTAGCACAATTCTGCGGTAAATTTTGCTAATGCTTTAGTTGTCATTGTAAATACCTGCCTTTGCTTTAATTTTAACTATTGCCATGGTATTCGCCAAACGCAACGTAAACACCTGCCTTAGCCTTAAAACAAATTACCTCCCTGCTGGTATTCTCCGAATACCTCGCGCAGTACGCCGCAGATTTCGCCTAAGGTTGCATAGGTTTTAACAGCATCAATCAGATAAGGCATAAGGTTAGCTTCACCCTTGGCAGCTTCCTTCAGAGCTTTCAGGGAAGAATCTACTGCTTGCTGGTCACGGTGAGCCTTCATTTCATTTACACGGGCAATCTGACGTTCCGCAACGCTTAAATCTGCCGTAATAACATCATTTGTTTTGACAGCCTTATTGTCCGCAAATTTGTTGACACCGATGACTGTACGCTTGCCTTTTTCAATATCTGTCTGATATTCGTAGGCATGGGCAGCCATTTCACCTTGCATATAGCCTTGTTCGATAGCAGCAACCGCACCGCCCATGGCATCAATTTTTTGGATGTATTCATAAGCTTCTTTTTCAAATTTGTCAGTGAGTGCTTCAACATAATAGGAACCGGCCATGGGGTCGATAGTGTCGGCAACACCGCTTTCGTAAGCGATGAGCTGTTGGGTACGCAGTGCAAGAGTTGCACTTTCTTCCGTCGGGAGGGCAATGGCTTCGTCATACGCGCAGCAGGCCATCGACTGAATGCCTGCAAGTACAGCAGACATAGCCTGCCAGGTAATGCGGGCAACGTTGTTCAAAGGCTGCTGTGCTGTTAGCACGCTGCCTGCGGTATGAACGTGTACGCGCAGCATCTGTGCCTTGGGAACGGTGGCTCCGTAACGCTCTTTCATGATGCGTGCCCACAAGCGGCGGGCAGCGCGGAATTTGGCTATTTCAGAGAAGAAATTCAGGCCTGCGGTAAAAATCCAGCTGATACCGGGAGCAAAATCATCAACCTTTTGGCCTGCTTTGATTGCAGCATCAATATAGGCCATGGCATTAGCGAAGGCAAAAGCGATTTCCTGTACCTCGGAAGCACCTGCTTCGCGAATGTGATAAGCGCCAACGCTGATAGTATTCCATTTGGGGATATTCTGCGAGCAATAAGCAAAGGTATCTGTAATCAGGCGCATGGAAGGACGTGGCGGGAAGATATAGGTTCCGCGGGCGATATATTCCTTGAGAATATCGTTTTGAATAGTGCCCTTCAACTGCTCCGGCTTTACGCCCTGCTTTTCGGCAACAGCAACATACATTGCCAAAAGTACGGCTGCCGGACCATTGATGGTCATCGAGGTGCTGACCTTGTCCAGGGGAATCCCTTCAAAAAGCTTTTCCATGTCAGCGAGAGAATCAATAGCTACGCCAACCTTGCCAACTTCGCCTTCGGATAATGGTGCGTCGCTGTCCAGACCGATTTGTGTCGGTAAATCCATAGCTACGGAAAGACCGGTTTGGCCTGCCTGCAGCAGATATTTGTAACGGGCATTTGTTTCTTCGGCAGTGGCAAAGCCTGCATAAGCACGCATAGTCCACAGGCGGCCTCTGTACATTGTTGGCTGCACGCCACGGGTGAAGGGATACTGACCGGGAAAGCCGAGTTTACTGTTATAATCAAATTTTTCATCGATATCTAAGGGTGTATATAAGCGCTTTTCGCTTAAATGCTGCCGTTCGGGGAATTTTACGATTGCCTTGGCAACCTTGGCATCATAGGCATCTAAGCTAAGCTGTAAATCTTCTCGTGTAGTCATAATGATTTTCCTCCTTGGATTGCTCTTTCATCGTGCCTGTTTTTTCTAACGCTATGTGCATGTCGAAGGCATGTTCCAAATCAACAGGCTCATGACCGTTTTTTCTTTGCGCCATTTTCAGGTAATCATAAAGCTGTTCCCTGAAATCGGGGTGGGCGCATTTTTCGATAATCAGTTTGGCCCGTTTTTGAGGACTCAGACCGCGGATATCGGCTACACCTTGCTCGGTAATAAAAACCATCGTATCATGTTCGGTATGATCTGCGTGTGAAACCATGGGAACTACGCTCGAGATATTACCGCCTTTGGCAGTTGACGGGGTGGAGAATATTGTCAGGTAACCATTGCGCATATAATCTCCGCTGCCGCCGATACCGTTCATCATACGGTTACCCATAACGTGGGTAGAATTTGCCTGACCGTAAATATCAAATTCAAGCGGTGTATTCATGGAGATAACGCCGAGGCGGCGGATGACCTCCGGATTATTGCTGATGTCGAGCGGACGGAGAACAATGCGGTTACGGTAGAGCTCGGGATCTTCTTTATACATCTCCCAAACTGTCGGCGATGGGGTGAAGGCACAGCCGGAGGCTTGGGTGACCTTACCGCATTTTATCAGCTTGAAAACAGAATCTTGCAAAATCTCCGAGTACATAGTAAGATTATCAAATTTAGATTCTGCCAAACCCATTAATACAGCATTGGCTATGCTTCCTACGCCGGACTGCAACGGCAGCATTTGCTGCGGCCGACGGGCCTGGCTGCTCGTGCTCCAAAAAATCAACCAGGTTAGCGGCAATTTTTTTGCTTGCTTCATCAGGAGTGCTTAAATTGCGTACATGGTCGACAATGTCTGATTCGACGATGCAGGTAATTCTGTCAAGTCCACAGCTTACATAAGGAGAACCGATGCGGTCGCCGACATGATAAATAGGGATTTCGGTGCGCTCAGGTGGTTTGCTGCAGATGTAAATATCGTGCATTCCCTCCAGCGTCAGCGGGATAGATGTGTTGACCTCAACAATAATTTTTTTTGCATGCTTTACAAGCATAGGCGTGTTGCCGACACCAGAACCGAGAACAATGCTGCCGTCTGCATTGATAGCAGCGGCCTCAACGATTGCAACATCAACATCGCCGTAAAAGCCGTAGTCGATTTGTTGGGCAAAGTGGCTTAAATGTTGATCAATATAGGTTACGCTGCCGGTGTTGATCTGGCGGCTGAGTGTTTTGTTGGAGGCTGCATAATAAGGCATGCGTCCGCTGATACCGCCGACTTCGGCAAGTGCTTCTTCGATTTCCGGTCCGACGGAAGCACCGCTCCAAATATTGATACGGCATTTTTTGCCGGCCTTGATGGCTTTAGCGAGAGCAAGTGTGGTTTTCTTAGGATAGCCAGAGGGGGTGAAGCCGCTGACACCGACATTCATACCGTCGGTAATCAGTGTGCCTGCTTCGTCCGCGCTGACTATTTTGTCAAATAGGCAGGGGGTGCGCAAACGTGTTGCATCCAGCATTTCAAAAACCTCTTTTCTTTTTTGGAAATTTCCTTATCTACTTACAGTTTAAATCTATCAACATATAAAGTAAAATACGAAAAATACATTTTACATATAAAAAATGCATATACGTTAACTCGTTCTTTGATGCGGGAACAGGATAATTCATGATATATAGTTGTCTGTTTTTAGAAAAAAACGAAAAACTTATGCTTTTATTCCTAATCACTTATAAAAATAATTTATTGGAGTTATATGCGTTTTGCATATGCTGCCATTGGTTTTATGAAAAATTTAATTTTAAAAACTAAAAAAGTACTCAGAAATATTGCTGTATAGTATAATAAAGGCAGAGAGAAGTAAAGGAGAACTATATATGGACATAGAATATTACCGCAATTTTATTGCCATAGTTGAAGCCGGCAGTATTTCTGCCGCAGCTAAGCAGATAGCGATTGCCCGCGCTGAGTAATCAGCTTAAGGTGCTGCAGAAGCGTTTTGGTACGCAGCTGCTGCATGTGCGCCGTGGCGGTCACAGCATTGAGCTTACGGATGCAGGCTGTATTTTATATAACAAGGCTAAGTATATCTGCTCGGCAGAAAACAGCGCTCTGAAGGAGATAGTTGACTGTCAGGCAGGCTTTAGCGGTACGCTGCGCATCAGTCTGTCACCTTCGATGTCAATAAACTTTATTAAAAACTTTTTGAGTGATTTTTACAGAGAGTTTCCGCATATTAATTATGAGCTGTATGAGGTGCCGATTGACGAACAAACCCAGCAGCTTTTGGAGGGGAAAACAGAAATAGGCATTGCCAATGCACCCCTAAAGCAGTCTAAACGCTTTGAAACGCTGTTCAGCCGTAAAGAGCGTCTGGTTGCGCTTTTTCATAAGGATAGCCGTATCTGAAAAATGATAAGCCTAATATCCTGCTGGATGATTTGGAGGACATTCCGTTATGTCTTTCGCGTGGCTGTTCTGAGCTGTTTTTTTCTGTGTGCTCGGATTCACACATTTTCCCGCAGGTTATGAGTATTAATACTACTAAGCTTTCGGCCATAGCTTGGGCAGAAAAAAATACCGGTGTGGCAATTGTACCGGCACCGGCTGTAGAATTGTTTCCGGCGAATCTGGTCCGCAAGGAAATCAAGGATGAGCGCTTGTTTCTGGAGATGACGCTGTCTATAGTTAAGGGCAGAGAGCTGTCGCAGGTTGCGCAGACCTTTATTAATTATTATATGCAGAATAAATAAAAATACGCCTTAGGCTGTTGATGTCTAGGGCGTTTTTGTTTGCCTTCTTACTTTATTTTTTCTTCGGGCGGTATTCTGAGATAAACAGACCAGTCATCGTCAATATAGTGCCGAGTGCCACCAGCAGGGTGATTTTTTCCTGCAGGACAATAGCCGAGGTAATTACGGTGATGACGGGCACCATATAAATATAAACGCTGGCCTTTACTGCCCCCAACTCCCTAACTGCCAAATTCCAGGTGACGAAGCAGAGTGCGGAAGCACCCAGTCCTAGAAAGACGATATTGAAAAGATAGGTAGTATTGGCGAAGCGCGCCAGGTTCAGTTCAAAATCCAGAAAACCGAGCGCCGGCAGCATAAAGAGAATGCCGTAGAAAAAGGTTCTGCGTGTAGCGAGGATAACAGGATAGCCGTAGCTGCTGATTTTTTTCGTCAGCAGGGCATAAAACGCCCACACGACAGCGGCGGAAATCGCCAGCAAATCACCCAAGGGATTGAGCTGCATGGCTGCGCCGTTGAAGCTGATGCAGGCAATACCGCTCATCACGATAAAAAAGCCGATGATGAACTGTTTGCTTAAGCTGCCGGCAGAATGCATAAAATAATGCGCCAGCAGCGCAGTAAAGAAAGGCGCTGTGCTGCCGATTACGCTAACGTTGGAGGCTTGCGTATAGGTCAGGGCGATGTTTTCCAAAAGGTAGTAGAGGCAGATGCCGCAGAGGCCTGCTGCCATAAAAACAGGCTCCTGCTTTTTATCTGTTTTCAGCATTTTAGGATAGGCCAGCCAAAGGGCGAAAAAGGCCATAATAAAGCGGAAAAAAAGGATTTCCAACGGCTGAAAGCCGGTAAGTAAAACCTTGGTAGAAATAAAGGTTGTGCCCCAGGTAGCAATCGTAATGAGGGCAGCAAGGTGACCGATGTAGCGAGTGTTTTGCATTTGCTTGGGAATCTCCGTTCTTTTTAGTGCGCAGTAAAACGCACTCTATGATTTTAGCAGACTAAAATCCTGCTATGAACAAACTATCCCCTCTGCCGGTATGACAGAAGGGATAGGCTTTAAGTTTTTATTTTGTGTGCTTGTCTTCGGCAGCCTGCTTATTGGGGGCTGCTGCTGCGTATTTCGTCAGGGCAACCTTCGTAATGTGGAAGTCACCTACGGCAGCGGGGCCGTCGACACAGCCGTTGGAGCAGGCCATGCCTTCGATATAGCTGCAGTCGAGCTTGCCTGCGGCAGCAGCCTTAACCGTATCACGGCATTTGTCCAGACCGGAGCAGTATTGCGCGTTACGCACCTCACCGCCCATAGCGGCAACCGTATCCTGCACGGCAGCGCTTACGCCGGCCGTCAGCGGGAAGCTCAGGCCAAGCTTGGAGGCATCACGTTCATAAGCGGTATCACCGCTCATTTCCGCAAATTTGATATCCTTGCCCTCCAGCATGCACATAATCTCTTCAAAGGTCAGCACATAGTTGATGGTTTCGCGGTGCTCGCGTGCTTCCACCTTTTTGGCGATGCAGGGACCGATGAACACGGTAACGGCATAGGGATATTTTTGCTTTATCAGCTCAGCGCAGGTGAGCATGGGAGAAGGTGTATCCGAAATCTTGTCCGCAGCCTCCGGTACCTGCGTTTTAATCAGCTTAACAAAGGCAGGACAGCAGGAGCTGGTCATAAAGCCCTGTTTGGCAGGAACCTTCTCCAGATATTCCTCTGCCTCCTTAACGCTGGTGATATCGGCGCCAACGCCAACCTCTACAACTTCAGCGAAGCCTGCTTTTTGCAGTGCCTCGTAAATTTGCGCCATGGTAATCTTCAAACCGTATTGGCCTACGATAGAAGGTGCCACAAGGGCGATAACCTGCTTGCCCTGCTGAATTTCGCGGATAACGCGGATAATATTGCTGCGCTCGTCAATGGCGCCGAAGGGGCAGGCATTGCGGCAGGCACCGCAGGAAACACATTTTTCATGGTCAATGACAGCCTTACGGTTTTCACCGATGCTGATGGCACCGATGGCGCAGGCACGCACGCAGGGACGATGGATTTCGATAATCGCACCGTAGGGGCACATCTGCTTGCAGCGACCGCATTCGATACATTTCGTTTTATCGATAAAGGCGCGCTCCTGAATAATGCTGATAGCCTTTTTCGGGCAGTTATTCATGCATTTGTGGGTGATGCAGTGGCGGCACATATCTGTAACGTAATAAGCATCAATCGGGCATTGGTCGCAGGCTGCTGGCAGCACGTCGATAATCGGCAAATCGGTGCGCTCAGGCTCGTTCAGCGTCAGCTTGGCTGCCTCGATGATATTGCTGGAGCACTCCTGCCCCAGCGCCATATCAATACGGTTTTTCAGTACGGCTCTTTCTTTATAAACACAGCAGCGGTAACGCGGAGTATCCTCGCGTACCTCCTGCAGAATATCATAGACGTGGTCAGGCAGCTCGTTATTCCAGGTGTAGCGGGACAAATGCTCTAGCACCATGCGGCGCAGCTGCGCAACAGCGGTTAATTCCATAAGGGTTCCTCCTTGGCAATTAGTTATATTGCGTTTTGCATTGCATACTCTATACTGTACAATTCTTTACAGAACGCAAAAATCCTGCTAAGGAGCATGCGTAATGGTTTTAATAATGTTAAATTTGGTATTTTTCTAAACAGTTATATAGATGAATCTGTCAAAAAATCTCTGATATTTTTATGGATAATACCATTACGGCTCATATCGAATTCGTCGAGTGAAAGCACATATTTCGGATAATTATCGGTAATTTCATTGTAAACACCGAACTCACGTTGAATAGTTTCTTCTGCAGCTAATAAGTACGTAACTTGAATATATATTTTTTTTTCTTGTTTTTCACAGATAAAATCAATTTCTTTGGTATCTACCTTGCCAATGCTCACCTTATAACCACGGCGTAAAAGCTCAAGATAAACGATATTTTCCAGAATGAGATTGATATCCTTCATGTTGCCGCCGAAGACTGCTTCGCGGATGCCATGGTCAGCCACATAATATTTTTCGTTGATAGCAAGCAGCTTTTTACCTTGTACATCCTGACGTTTTACCTGATAAAACAGAAAAGCATCGGTGCAGGCTTTAACGTAGTTGATAATGGTTTCTGTTGCCATACTGCGTCCTTCGCTTTTCAAATATTTAGAAAGCACATTGGCAGAAAAAATGGTGCCGATATTTGCAGTTATGTAGGTAAGTATGCGTTCAAGCATGTCAACATCACGGATATTGTTGCGGCGTACAATATCTTTCAGTTCTACTGATGTATATACATCCTGTAAATATTGCTTGCAGGCAGCTTCGTTATATTGCAGAGCTGCCAGATAGGGCATTCCGCCGAAGTGCAGGTATTTCTTAAAGCAGTCTGCTTCACTTGTATTAGGCTGTATAGTATTATATAGCTCAATAAATTCAGAAAATGAAAAAGGATAAATAACAAATTCTACATAGCGTCCTGCTAAATAAGTGGCTAATTCACCAGATAGGAGCTTGGCATTGGAACCGGTGATATAAATATCACAATTAAGCTCTATACGTAAGGAATTAATACATTTTTCCCAATCTTTTACTTCTTGGATTTCATCAAAGAAAAGATAAATTTTTTCTGTTAAAGCTTGGGTTTGGCTTATTATTTCATCATGAAGAGCTTGGGCATTGCAAAGTCTGGCGAAGCTCATATTTTCAAAATTATAGGAAATAAGCTGTTGGGGAGTAACCCCTTGTTGTAACAGCTCTTGTTTTATAAGATCTAACATAACAGATTTACCGCAACGTCGGATACCTGTAAGTACTTTTACTAAATCACTGTTAATGAATGGGCGGATTTTTTGCATGTAAGATTCTCTTTTGATCATGTAAATCACCTCACTATCTATATAATATATCAGTTATATCTTAAATTCAAGACGAAAATCAAATTTCTATCAGATATAACTGAAACTTTTCACGATTTTAGATTTTTATCAATTATATCTGATAAAAATCTCTACTGTTGTAGCTGAAAATAAGCATACTGTTGTAAGGATATACATAAAAAATAAAAATTTTTCCTCTTACCCCCTTTACAAATTCAAATCCTAGTATTATAATAAGCGCATAAAGCAACGACGTGGTTGTTGGATTGAGAAATCCAAACTTCGTAGTTGCTTTTTCTTTTATATCAGCGGTGAGAATTATCCTCTTACCCATGATAAGTGCAACGAAGCACCGTAGCAGCGCAGGGCGCAGCTGACGGTGCTTTCTTATTTACAGAGCCAGAGAGAAGAAAATCTGTAAAGCACAAAAAACTGTAATCCAGATGAGGGGGCTTACACTTCGTAAACCCAAGGAAATTCTCAGAGAGAAATTAGGGAGGTTTTACAATGAATGATGTACCGAAACTGTTTGGCAGCTTAGTTTTTAACGAAAGCGTTATGAAGGATCGTCTGCCGACTGCAACCTATAAGGCATATAAGGCAGCAGTGCTGGCAGGCACTCCGCTGAATCTGGAAATTGCTAATATCATCGCCAATGCTATGAAGGACTGGGCTCTGGAGCATGGCTGCACTCATTTCACCCATTGGTTCCAACCGATGACCGGTATTACTGCTGAAAAGCATGAAAGCTTCATTTCTCCTACTGCCGAAGGCCGTGTTATTATGGACTTCTCCGGCAAAGAGCTGATTCAGGGCGAGCCTGATGCTTCCAGCTTCCCGTCCGGCGGCTTGCGTGCAACCTTTGAAGCCCGCGGCTATACAGCATGGGACCCTACCTCCTATGCATTTATCAAAGATAACTGCCTGTGCATTCCTACAGCCTTCTGCTCCTACACCGGCGAAGTGCTTGATAAAAAGACTCCGCTGCTGCGTTCCATGAATGCAGCCAGCAAAGCAGCCTGCAAGCTGCTGAAGCTGTTCGGCATTGATACTATCCGCGTCAACAGTACTGTTGGTCCGGAACAGGAATATTTCCTCGTAGATAAAAAAATGTGGGAAAAACGTAAAGACCTGGTTTACACCGGCCGTACCCTTTTCGGTGCGAAATCTCCGCGTGGGCAGGAACTGGACGATCACTACTTCGGCATTATCAAACAAAGAGTTCTTTCCTTCATGAAGGATTTGGACGAGGAGCTGTGGAAGCTGGGCGTACTCGCCAAGACCGAGCATAACGAGGTTGCTCCGGCACAGCACGAGCTGGCACCTATCTTCACAACTACCAACGTAGCATCTGACCATAACCAGCTGATGATGGAGTTCATGAAACGTGTTGCTCTGCGTCACGGTCTTGTTTGCCTGCTGCATGAAAAACCATTCGACGGCGTAAACGGCAGCGGTAAGCATAACAACTGGTCCTTATCTACGGAAGAAGGTCTTAACCTGCTGGATCCCGGCAAGGAGCCGTACAAAAACCTGCGCTTCCTGACCTTCCTGGCAGCAATTATCAAGGCTGTTGATGAATATCAGGATCTGCTGCGTGTATCTGTTGCCAGCGCCGGCAATGACCATCGTCTGGGCGCTAACGAAGCTCCTCCGGCTATCGTTTCCATGTTCCTTGGCACTGAGCTGACTGCAGTTCTCGAAGCTATTGCAGCAGACAAGGTTTACAACGGCAACCCGAAAAGCTACATTAAAGTAAGCGACGATACCATTCCTGCTCTTGTTAAGGATAACACCGACAGAAACAGAACCTCTCCCTTCGCCTTCACCGGCAATAAATTTGAATTCCGTATGCTGGGCAGTATGTTCTCCATCGCCGGCCCCAACATCGTACTGAACACCATCGTTGCCGAAGAGCTGGATGAATTTGCTGATAAGCTGGCAGATGCTCCTGATCTGGAAGCAGCAGTATATGATTTGGTTAAAGAAACCTATAAAGCTCATAAACGCATTGTCTTCAATGGCAACGGTTATACCGATGCATGGGTTGAGGAAGCTGCCAAACGCGGTCTGCTGAACCTCAAATCTACTCCGGAGGCTCTGCCGTATCTGGGACATGCCAAGAACATCGAGCTGTTCGAAAAGCATAACATCTTCACTAAAGCCGAGGTTGAATCCCGTGTAGAAATCCTGCTGGAGAACTACAGCACCACGATTTCTATCGAAGCAGCAACCATGCTGGATATGTTCCATAAGGACATCCTCCCGGCAGTTACCGCTTATACCGGAGATTTGACCAAAGCAGTACTTGATAAAAAGGCTGCCGGTATCAGTGCAGGCTTTGAAGGCGCACTTGCCGATAAGCTGAGCAAGCTGGGCGGAGAAATGTATGCATCCTCCCTGAAGCTGGAAGATGGCTTGAAGGAAGCAGCAGAAATCGGCGATAGCGAGAAGCAGGCTCTGTACTATCACGATACCGTTCTTGAAGAAATGGGCAAGCTGAGAAGTGCTGTTGATGCTGCCGAAGCTTTGACCGGTGGTAAGTATCTCGACTATCCGACTTATGGTGAGTTGTTGTTTGGTGTAAATGAGTAAGCTGCAGTTGCCTTCTCGACAGCCTTGAGTAAGGTGTGTTAAGATAAAATAATATATATAAACTCATACACAATGGGGTGTATCCGAAAAATCGGGTACGCCCCTTTTTCTTTAGCTAATGCCATGTGAGCGCTGCTCAATGACACGTTAAAAAATATTATAATTTGAGGGGTGTTTACAAATGGACAAATATGTATCTGCCGATACTATATGGGTGCTGATAGGTGCCTTCCTGGTATTTTCTATGCAGCCGGGCTTCGCAATGGTTGAAACAGGCTTTACCAGAGCCAAAAATGCCGGTAACATCGTCATGAAAAACGTCATGGATATGTGCCTCGGCTCCATCGTTTTCTGGGTTCTGGGCTTTGGCCTGATGTTTGGTACCGATATCGGCGGCTTCATCGGCACGCCGGACTTCTTCGTTAAGGGTGATTACGGTGCCAGCTATCCCAGCACAGCCTACTTCATCTTCCAGACAATGTTCTGTGCTACCGCAGCAACCATTGTTTCCGGTGCTATGGCAGAACGTACCAATTTCCTGGTATATTGCATTTACAGCGTATTAATCAGCGCTGTTATCTATCCAATCAGCGGTCACTGGATTTGGGGCGGCGGCTGGCTCGCACAGATGGGCTTCCACGATTTCGCCGGTTCTACTGCCGTTCATATGGTAGGCGGCGTTGCTTCTCTCGTCGGTGCCAAGATGATTGGCGCGCGTATCGGCAAATACAATGCCGACGGTACGGTAAACGCTATTCCCGGTCACAGCATTCCGCT
>ERZ780034.686-NODE-686-length-12156-cov-4.04603_pt1 | contig 12156 bp, 10 predicted proteins | sample MGYA00511855_ERZ780034 | MGnify/ENA primary metagenome ERZ780034 (study PRJEB29588, sample SAMEA2148024) | human gut metagenome | biome: human gut; feature: human-associated habitat; material: faeces | place: Denmark | collected 2008/2010 ...
AGGCTGAATATGTGAATTCGGTAATACAGATAGATATGCAAAGTGATAATGTAATAGGAGTGTCAGCCGATGCAGATATACATTTTATGAATCACAGTTTAAAGTTTAAGGCATCAGGAAATATTAATATCCAATAAGTCTTTGCAAAATAATTATTTTACATTTCTGTAACCAATCCTGAAAAAAGCGTACTCTATAAGTGAAAGCTTTCAAAAAGAAATAATTAAGGACGATTTAATAAAGTGTGCAGCGAAGAAAAAATAATTGATTTAATAGCAAACAGAGATGAATCTGGAATGCGTGAATTAATGGAGCGGTATCAAAGACCATTAATGAAGCTTGCAATGAATATGCTTGACAGTGAGGAAGATGCGAGAGAATGTGTTAATGATACGTTTTATGAAGTATGGAAATCAGTTCCAGATAACAGACCGCAATATTTGTTTGCATATTCAGCTACTATATGCAGACATATAATCTGCAAGAGAATAGACTATGACAATGCATTAAAAAGAAGCTCTAATGTTATAGAACTTACAGCCGAGATGGAACAGTGTATCGGCAAGCCTGATAAAGCACTTGAGGGTGATGAACATATGGTAGGAGAATTGATTAATACATTTCTTAAAACATTGGATACTGATAAGAGAAATATATTTATCAAAAGATACTGGTATTCACAACCTGTTAAAGTTATATCAAAAGAACTTGGAAAGATCGAAAGTTCAGTTAAGGTTGCACTGCACAGATTAAGGAAAGATTTAAAGAAGTTTTTGGAAAGTGAGGGCGTTTTGGTATGAATGGTGAGAAATTATTTAAGTCAATGAACAATATTAATCAGGAGTGGATTGAGCAGGCAAAGCCAGCTAATAAGCCTGTCATAATGAGAACCAGATCAAAAATATATAGAAATATAGCAGCAGCGGCAGCCGCAGTGATTGCAATCTCGGGATTAACTTACACTGGTGTATACGCGTACCAGAAGTATCTTGTCCCAAAGAGTAATGTCAATTTTGAATCTCATATAAGCGGGGATAGTTCGGTTAATGTCTATAATACAGGTAATGTTACATCTACAGAAGAATCTAATGTTGACGTGGAATGGGGAAAATATGTTGCTAATGGTGGAAGATTTTATATTGAACTGACTATAAAGTCAAAAGACGGAAGTCCGATTATACCTAATGATGATACCTTAAGTCCAATAATTGGTACATTTGATTTTGCAGATACTGTAATAAAAATAAGTGATGAAACAGACCAGTTCAAATCAACAGGTACATTATACCATCTTAATTATAATGGTATGTCAGATGATGGTTCAGAAATATATGCAGAATTAATATATGTTAATGCTGATTCAAGAGATATTGTTAATCATAACATTTCGATTGATGTTAAGGATCTTAAGTGTACGTACAGAAATGGTGAAGATAATAAAACAAGAGAAACCAGAACCTTAGCAACAGGGGAGTGGTCTTTTGAAACAGTTCTTAAGAGTAGCAGCACAGGTGTGCTTAGTACAACTCCTAATATATCGGTTACATCATCTTATAATGCAGACCAGACTATCAATATAGATACACTTAAATGTGATGGATTCGTACTTGATATATATGGAACAGGAAATGCAGACTTTAAGTGGTTTGGTATGAGTGGTAAATATGCACCTGTAGTACATCTTAAAGATGGCACAGTTGTTAGTATTGACGACAAAACTTCTGATTTAAGTGTCAAAGCAGGTACTATGCATATATCATTTGCATTAAAACAGGTTATCAGTGTTGATAATATTGCATCTATGGAGTGGCATGGTGTAACAATATATTCAGCAGAATAATAAACGATAATTAATAACTACAGCTCCTAAAATGTAAAATAACCTAAAATAAACCCTTCAAAAGTAAGACACTGTTTCGACTTTTGGAGGGTTTTAAATGTTTATTAATTAAATAGCAATCTGTTATGAATATACAATGTATGTGCTGTAGCGGAATCTTCTTAAACGCTGTTCCATTTTAATAGCATTTAAGAGAATACGGTAAGCACCGACCTGGACTTTATAATAGCCGTCCTCATATATTATAAATGCAGGAAATCCGTCCATTAAAAGTGAATTTAACATTCTGTCGGCATTATCCTTGTTGCGGTATGCGCCAACCTGTACACGGTAAAGTGCTTCATTTTCTGTGTCATAATCATTATTGTCACAAGGACATTGTGGCATAATATTTGAACTACTGACAGGGACAGAAAACACCTCGTTATCAGGTGGGATGGAATTAACCATAGCTGTGCTGTCAATTGAGGCAGAAGCAGCTCTGCCAGAGTTATTCATTTGGCCGTTGCTGCTATTATTGTTGTTACTATTGTTGCTGCTATTATTATTGTTGTCAGTGCGATTGCTTTTATTGGAAGTGGTATTTCCGGGCCTGCCTGATGGTATGCTTTCTAATATTCCGTCTGCGATTGCTTGTGCAATGCTGTCGAATTCTTCATCAAATAGATAATTGTCTTTATCGTTGTTAATAAATCCAGCTTCAACAAGAACGGCTGGCATTTTGGTACGTTTAAGGACAACAAGGTTTTTGCGTTCGTCTACACCAAGATTTTTAAAGCCTGCATTTTCAAGCTGGTTATTAATATTTCTTGCCACCTCAGCCTTTAAACCAGTATCGCTGTATACAAGGGTTTCAACGCCCGAATACTGGTTAGGATTTTCTGAGGAATTGCGGTGTATTGATACGAAAAGGTCGGCACCGGAATTATTCGCATCGGTTGCTTTCTTAAATGGAGTTTCGTATTCGTCAGTAGTTCTTGTGTAATATACATCTATGCCATTTTTTTTAAGTATGTCACCGACAGCTAAAGTAAGGTCGAGAGTGTCATCTTTTTCCTGTCTGCCCTTATATACAGCACCGGGGTCGCTTCCACCGTGTCCAGCATCAAGGGCGATTCTATAATCAGCCATAAATCCTCCTAAAGGAAATATCAGTTTATTTTATTCATAAAATTTCATAAAGATACATATAATAATCAAAAATATAATGAATAATATAAGAGGAATTAGATTATGGTGTATGTACATACAATGGAAACTCCTGCCGATGCAATAGATAAAGGGAAAATGCGCATTAACGTATATGATAAACAGCAGGGCACACCATTGGCAGATGCAAGGATTTCACTTGCATATACAGGAAATCCTGAAAGAATTATCAATGAGATAATAACTGACTCAGAAGGAGCAGTTAATCTTGATGATCTTCTCACACCGCCGGTGGAGTATAGTATGGAACCAGGTGAGAACCAGCCATTTTCGGAATACACTATTGAAGTTAATGCAGATGGCTACGAGGAGATTAATATATCCGGTATTGATGTATTCTCAGGGGAAACAAGTATTCAGAATGTGTATTTGAATGAAGATAACAGGGAGATTCCAGAGAATAATATTGTAATTCCGGTTAATACGCTGTATGGCAGCTATCCTGCCAAGATACCAGAGACTGAGATTAAGCCGGTACGCCAGTCGGGGGAGATTGTGTTAAGCCGCGTTGTAATACCAGAAACAATAGTTGTGCACGATGGTGTTCCTACAGACTCCACAGCAATTGATTATTATGTGAGGTACAAGGATTATATTAAAAATGTAGCGAGCAGTGAAATATATTCGACATGGCCAAGACAGACGTTGGAAGCTAATATTTTAGCAATTATGTCCTTTACATTAAACAGAGTGTATACAGAGTGGTACAGAAACCAGAATTACAACTTTACGATAACCTCATCAACTGCATTTGACCACAAATGGGTCAACGGACGTAATATATTTGAAAGTATTTCACAGGTTGTGGATGAAATATTTGATAATTATCTGTCAAGACCGAATGTAAAACAGCCGATATTAACACAGTATTGTGATGGAAAGAAATCAAGCTGTCCTGACTGGATGACACAATGGGGAAGCAAATATCTGGGTGATCAGGGATATTCCTCAATAGATATATTAAGATATTATTATGGAGATAATATGTACATTAATACGGCTGAACAGATACAGGGTATTCCGTCATCGTGGCCTGGTGCAGATCTTGATATAGGCTCATCGGGGCAGAAGGTAAGGCAGCTGCAGGAACAGCTTAATCTTATAGGCGATTATTACACGGCAATACCGGCACTGACGGTTGACGGGATATATGGAGAGCGTACAGCGGAGGCAGTAAGGCAGTTTCAGAGAATTAATAATATGCCGCAGACTGGTGTTGTGGATTTCCCAACGTGGTACAGAATATCGGACAGATATGTAAGGCTGTCAGGAATTGCAGAGCTTAATTGAAAATTTCTGCAATTATTTTCATAATTATATAAAATATTAGTTGACAGCTATAATTATTAGTGATACACTCTAATAGTTGTTAAACAAAGCAGAGTATCCACTCTCACCTTAGCGCAATCGGGCGACTTGGGTTTATATTTTTAAGAATGTGCATGATAAACAGCAATTAAGATGCATTATGATTAAAAAGTGGATAGTCTGACTATCCACTTTTTTTGATTTTGGAGGTGCACTACTATTAGCGAATTAATGATTAACGAGCAGATCCGTGATAAGGAAGTTCGTGTTATTGGAGAAGAAGGACAGCAGCTTGGAGTTATGTCTCCTAAGGATGCTATGAAACTGGCAAGAGAGGCAGAGGTTGATTTAGTAAAGGTTGCCCCATCTGCAAAGCCACCTGTATGTAAGCTTGTGGATTATGGCAAGTATAAGTATGAACTTGTCAGAAAAGAGAAGGAAGCTAAGAAGAAGCAGAGAACAATAGAAGTCAAAGAAGTTCGTTTGTCACCTAACATAGATGTTAATGATTTGAATACTAAGTGTAATTCGGCAAGAAAGTTCATCGAGAAAGGCAATAAAGTAAAGGTATCTTTAAGATTTAGAGGCCGTGAGATGGCACATATCGATTCCAGCAAGCATATATTAGAAGATTTTGCTGAGAAGTTAAGTGATATTGCAGTAGTAGACAAAGCTCCAAAGTTAGAAGGCAGGAGCATGACTATGTTTTTAACTGAAAAACGTTAAAATATTATTTATTCCATATGAGAATTAAATTAGGAGGATTATTATGCCAAAGGTAAAGACAAAAAGAGCAGCTGCAAAGCGTTTTAAAGTAACTGGAACAGGTAAATTAAAGAGAATGAAAGCTTACAAGAGCCATATTCTTACAAAGAAGACTACTAAGAGAAAGAGAAATCTTAGACATGCAGCTATGACAGATGCAACTAATGTAAAGACAATGAAGAAGATTATGCCATATTTATAAGATATGGATGTCTGTGATTGATTATTAGGAGGAAATTAAGAAATGGCAAGAATTAAAGGCGGTATGAACGCAAAGAAGAAGCATAACAGAGTATTAAAGCTCGCTAAGGGTTATAGAGGAGCTAGATCTAAGCAGTACAGAGTTGCTAAGCAGTCTGTAATGAGAGCTCTTACAGAGAGTTACAAGGGTAGAAAGCAGAAGAAGAGACAGTTCAGACAGTTATGGATTGCAAGAATCAATGCTGCAGCAAGAATGAACGGTCTTTCATACAGCAAGTTTATGTATGGTTTAAAGTTAGCTAACATCGACCTTAACAGAAAGGTATTAGCTGAGATGGCTGTAAACGATGCAGAAGGATTTGCTAAGTTAGCAGAAGTAGCTAAGACTAAGCTTGCTTAATTAAGATTTATATTGGTATTAATACCAGTTATATAAAAGGCAGAAAGCGAATTGATGTGTTCCAGTAATTCGGGAGCATATCAGATTGGGCTTTTTGCCTTTTTTTGTGATAATATTGTGAAACATTTGCATAATACTGGTTTTAAATGTGATATTGTGGTATAGTTTATAAGTCGGTGTTACGGCAATATTTAATGTGGAGACAGGTTATGAGAAAAGTATTAAAGAATAAAGTTGTAAAATATGCTGTTACAGCAGCTATGGTTATGTCAGTTATGATGACAACAGCCTGTAACAGTAAGATAAAGGTAGATTATGGATACAATCCAACTGATTATGTAGAGCTTGGAGATTATAAGGGAATTCAGGCTGAGGTTGATGTAACAGCCATAACTAATCAGGTTATAGATGATAAGATTGCAGAACAGCTTGAAAGTGAGACAACATATACAGATGTTAACAGGGAAGCACAGAAAGGCGATAAGGTTACATTTGGTTATACTGGTACATCAGGCGGACTTTCAATAGATGATTTTACTGGTTCTGATTATAGTATGACACTTGGTAAGGATGCTTTCCCTGTTGCAGGAACTGGCTTAGATGAAGAATTATATGGAATGGTTGCAGGACAGACTAAGGTAATAACAATCACACTTCCAGAGAATTCAAAGTATTCTGATTATGCTGGCAAGAGAGTTGTATTCGAGCTTACAATGAGTTATGTACAGCAGGCTAATGTTCCTATGCTTACAGATGCTTTTGTTAAGAGTGCGTTCAACTGCGAAACAGTTGATTCATATAAGGCACATGTTAAGAATGATGTCAGTGGAACAATAGAAACTAAGATAACAGAAGCTAAGAATGAAGCAATACTTACCCAGCTCCTTGACAAATGCAAGGTTACAGGTTATCCAGAGGAATTCCTTGCACAGCAGTCATCAAAGCTTGAGGAATCAATAAGCTTTTACAGCACACTTCAGGGAAAGACTAATGATGAATATTGCCAGAACCTTTATGGCATGACATTTGATGAATTCGTTAAGGCATCAGCAGGACAGCAGCTTGTATATCAGGCAATTGCAGAAAAGGAAGGACTTGCAATTACAGATTATGAATACAAGGATGACCTTGAGCAGTTCGCTAAGGACAGCGGTTATTCAAAGGTAGATACATTTACAGATAAATATGACAAAGAAACTATTGTTAAGTCTATGCTTGTTAAGAAGGCACAGAATTTAGTAATGGATAATGCAGTCATAACAGAGAAGTAGGATATAAGAATATATTTGTTGAATATACGGAAAATGTATGTTTGTGGAATATAAAAACTATATACTTATGAAATATATAATAAAGTATATATTGTAAATCAGAAATCATAACTGGATAAATATATTTAATGATATACTAATTCAGGCAATGGTTTCTGATTTTTTGCTTTAAAAAATATCGAACATTTGTTATACTGAATTATGATACTGTGTATGCACAGTATGTGAAGGTTAAGTTTAGATGCACTGTTGATTTTAATTAAGTGCATTTGTAAGTTAAAGTGGAGATAGTGTGAGTATAATCACACATTGGATTGGAGAGTATATGAATTTAGATGGTTTAAATGACTGCCAGAAAAGAGCGGTTAAAAGGACAGAAGGTCCGCTTCTTATTATAGCGGGTGCAGGTTCTGGAAAGACAAGAGTTCTTACTAACAGGATAGCCTATCTTATAGATGATTGTGGTGTGGCGCCATATAATATACTTGCTATTACATTTACTAATAAAGCGGCAAGGGAGATGAGAGAGAGAGTTGATGCCACAGTAGGACAGCAGGCTGGCGAAGTGTGGGTAAGTACTTTCCACTCCACCTGTGTGCGGATTCTCAGGCGTTATATAGATAGAATTGGTTATTCCAATACATTTACAATATATGATACAGATGACGTTAAGAGTGTTATAAAGGATATATGTAAGAAGTTCAATATAGATACGAAGATGCTCAAGGAAAAGACAATTATGAATGCGATATCGCACGCCAAAGATGAGCTTATGAGTCCGGATCAGATGGAGCTTGAGGCAGGTGGTGACTACAACGGCAAGAGAATTGCCAATGTATACAGGGAGTATCAGAAGACATTAAAGCTTAATAATGCACTTGATTTTGATGATTTAATATACAAGACAGTAGAATTATTGGAAAATGATGCTGAAGTACTTAATTATTATCAGGAACGATTTAAGTATATTATGGTTGATGAGTATCAGGATACTAATACATCGCAGTTTAAGCTTATATCAATGCTTGCCGCCAAATATGGCAATCTCTGCGTGGTTGGGGATGATGATCAGTCAATATACAAGTTCAGGGGTGCTAATATTACCAACATATTGAATTTTGAGAATACATTTGCAGGAACTAAAGTAATAAAACTTGAGCAGAATTACCGTTCAACACAGACAATTCTTAATGCAGCCAATGCGGTCATAAGCAATAATATAGGAAGAAAAGCAAAGAGTCTGTGGACAGAGAATGGCGAGGGTGAAAAGGTTAATTATACACTTTATGAAAATGGATATGATGAGGCACAGGGTGTTGTTGACAGCATAAGTTCTATGGTAAGGGACGGCTGGAATTACAACGATATTGCCATATTATACAGGACTAATGCACAGTCTAGAGCGTTGGAAGAAAAACTTATGTTAAAGAATATACCATACCGTATATATGGCGGAATAAGCTTTTATCAGCGTAAGGAAATAAAAGATATACTTGCATATTTAAAGACTATAGACAATGGTATGGACGGACAGGCAGTAAAGCGTATTATCAATGTTCCAAAGCGTGGAATTGGTGCGACAACAATTGAACGAGTTCAGGAATATGCAGACCAGAATGACATAACATTCTGGCAGGCTCTGTGCGATGCTGAGCATATCGATACGATAAAACGAGGTGTTGGAAAGTTAGAGCCATTTGTTACACTTATAGGTTCACTTAAGGCAAAGCAGGAATTTATGAGCATAAAAGAACTTGCCGAAACTGTTGTAAGTGATACAAGATATATAGAATGTCTTGCAGAGAGCGAAACAGCAGAAGAAATAGAAGCAAGACAGGAAAATATAGATGAATTGATTAACAAAATAGTAAGCTATGAGGAGAGCTGCCGACAGAAGGAAGAAACTCCTACATTAAGCGGTTTCCTTGAAGAAGTTGCACTCATAGCAGATATTGATAATCTTAATGAGTCAGATAAGCAGGTAATGCTTATGACATTACATAGTGCCAAAGGTCTTGAATTCCCTATTGTGTATATGACAGGAATGGAAGATGGCCTTTTTCCAAGTTATATGACAATAGTGTCAGATGACCCTGCAGAGATAGAGGAAGAAAGACGACTTTGCTATGTAGGAATAACAAGAGCAGAGAAGATACTTAACTTAAGCAGCGCGAAGATGCGTATGGTACGCGGTGAAACACAGATGAATAAAGTATCACGCTTTATTAAAGAAATTCCCGAAGAATATATGCACATAGAAAATAATAGTTCAGGATATAATAAAGGTAAGATTGCATATGGAGGAAAAGATGACTCAGAGGAAACACGTTCGTATAATATCAGAGCCAATGCCAAAGCCGCTCTTAACAGATACGGTTCAGGCAATGTGAATTATAAAGAACCAAAACGTGTATCAATCGGCGGCTCAACTTCAGCAGGCTACAGGTCTTCTGTGAGAAAGGCGAATACTAAGGTTGGTTTTGGTAAAGAATTTCCTATGGATATATTTGACTTAAAGAAATCATCGAAGGCTGCTGGAGCTGGAGACAGTGGAACTGTCGGTAGATTGACAGCTGGTGGAAAATCTGTATCAGGCGGAAGTTATGCAGGTACTTCATATGGCACAGCGGGTTTGACTGCCTCTGTTGGCAGTGCTGGTGGAACATCTGGACTTGGATATGGTGTTGGCGATACCGTGGTTCATGCCAAGTTTGGAAAAGGAAAAGTAATTTCAATTGATAATGGCACAAGAGATTATATGGTAACTGTAACATTTGATGAGTATGGTTTAAAGAAAATGCTTGCAGGCTTTGCTAAGCTTAAAAAAGCCTAAATATGGTGACAAATAAAATATGTTGTGATACAATATATTTACTTTAAAAGTGTTTTGAAAGGAGCGGTTGTTATGAATAAGGATAAGATTGAAGAGCTTATTGCGGCAAGCAAGCTCAATGAACTTCTTCACAAGAAAGATGTAGAAGAGAGCAAGAAGAAAAGTAATGTAATTATCATAGTATTAGCAGTTATTGGAGCGGTTGCAGCATTAGCAGCTATCGTATATGCAATCTATAGATACTTCACACCAGATTATCTTGATGATTTTGATGATGATTTTGATGATGACGACTTTGATGAAGACTTTGAAGATGATGATGAATTCGAGAACTAATTATTCTGCCAATTAAAGAATGATTAAGACAAAGACCACTGGCTGGCTTACAGCCAGTGGTTTTTTAGATGTTCGGTGATGTGGGAGGAAGGCTGGTTAGCTGAAAATTAGTCCGTAGTTGTTTTATAAAAAGATAATAATAACAGGAGAATAGATAATCGGTTAATTATTAGCTGGTGATTGGTTCGTATAAAAAATTGATAAAGAATAAGGACAGGGTTAGTTTCCTGATTGATTATATAGAAGGATTGGAGATAAAAGATGAAAAAAGGCGGCATATATACAGGTTATGTAGAAAGCGTGGATTTTCCTAATAAGGGAAATGTAATAGTTAAGACAGAGGAAGACGGACAGACTATAGAGGAAAGGGCTGTTGTAAAGAATTCAATACCGGGACAGACAGTTAAATTTATGGTAAACAAGAAGAAGCACGGCAAATGTGAAGGAAGGCTTCTTGAAGTTGTCTGTCAGGCAGATACAGAAACTAACGAAAGATGTGGGCATTTTGGCAAATGTGGTGGCTGCGTATATCAGACTGTAAGGTACGAAGAACAGTTAAAGATGAAAGAAAATGCAGTGAAGAAGCTTCTTGCTCCTGTTATTAATACAGAATATGAGTGGGAGGGAATAATTGGAAGCCCTGTATCAAGTGAATACCGTAACAAAATGGAATTCTCATTTGGCGATGAGGTAAAAGATGGTCCGATAGCCCTCGGTTTACATAAGAGAAACAGTATGTATGATATAGTAACAGTAACAGGCTGTAAGATTGTGGATAATGATTACAGAAAAATACTCAAGTGTGTATATGATTATGCACTAGAGAAAAATCTCACTTATTACCATAAAATGAAGCACGAAGGGTATCTTAGACATTTGCTTGTAAGAAAAGCTGTAAAGACAGGACAAATCCTTGTGGATATTGTGACAACTACAATTAATGATATCCCTATGGACGAACTTGCAGACAGATTAAAAGCACTGTCACTTGACGGAGAGATAACCGGCTTCCTGCACACCTACAATGACAGTGTTGCCGATGCGGTAATCAACCAAAAGACAGAGATAGTATTCGGAAGGGATTATATTGAAGAAGAGCTTCTTGGACTTAAATTCAAGATTACAACATTTTCATTCTTCCAGACTAACTCACTTGGTGCAGAAGTACTGTACTCAAAGGCAAGAGATTATGTCGGAACAACAAAAGATAAGGTCATATTCGATCTGTACAGTGGAACAGGAACAATTGCACAGATGTTAGCCCCGGTTGCAAAGAAAGTCATCGGCGTTGAGATAATACCAGAAGCTGTCGAAGCAGCCAGGATTAATGCCGGCATAAATGGACTTGATAACTGTGAGTTCATCGCAGATGATGTGCTTAACGCCCTCGATAACATTAAGGACAAGCCAGACTTTATCGTCCTCGATCCACCAAGAGATGGTATCAATCCTAAGGCACTTAAGAAGATAATTGACTATGGCGTAGAGTCAATGGTGTATATTTCATGCAAGCCTACAAGCCTTGCAAGAGATCTGGTTATGTTGCAGGAGAGCGGGTATGAGGTTAAGAAGGGGTGCTGCGTGGATATGTTTCCGAATACGGGGCATGTGGAGACAGTCTGCCTTCTGTCGCGAAATGATATGTAGAAGATTATGATGTAGCTTGAAGAAGAGAGGAATTATACACCACAATAAAAGGCCACTTATTAAAAGATTAAGGAATATGTGAAGGATAAGTATGGTGTGAATGTGCATACTTCTTATATTGCACAGGTGAAGCGGATGTGTGGTCTGGACATAGGCGAGAATTACAATAAGTCTAAGAAAGAGAATCCAGAGGTAAAGCGGTGTCCACAGGAGAAGGTGGAGTATATTAAGGATGCGTTGAGATATTTCAGTATTATAGAAAGGGAGGTTAAAGATATGAATATATTTTCTGTTGGTGATGGTGAAGAATATGATTTAACGAGAGAAAACTATATAGCAAAGACAC